>JAESFM010000007.1_pt1 | contig 213583 bp, 205 predicted proteins | sample 9266171 | NCBI WGS metagenome assembly JAESFM01 (sample SAMN14505069, study PRJNA617099) | algae metagenome | isolation source: Hassallia sp. WJT32-NPBG1 and co-occurring heterotrophs from well developed... | place: USA: Mojave Desert, Joshua Tree National Park, California | collected 2006-06-22 | reverse complement strand
CCTGCGTCCACATGACCGCAGTTCTTCCAACGCCGGCCGTCCCCCGCCAGTCACAACCGATTCAGATGCCTCAAGCTGTTCCCGGATGGACACTGAGATTTGCGGACTGTCCTTGTGCCAGCCTGTCCACGACAGCAAACCAGACGAGTTATGGAACAGGATTGTGGTCCACATAACCCTGACCCCACCCGATGCCAGCGACACGGTGGAGCTCATCCGTGCGCCAGAGTCACCTCACGCGCTCAAACCTGCACCGCGGCCTCCAGCGCCATGGCTTCAATCGACGGCTTGACACCGAGGACGACAAGCGCTGGCGCTCAGATCTCAAGCGCTACCCCCTTGGCACCTTCCCCATCGCCATCGCCACTGCCGCGATCCGGACCGTAGAAGGCAGGCGCTGGCATTTGCCCAAGTCCATCACCAATCGCGCAGTCGAATCATCCGAGCCAGCTTCCGGCGCCAACGCCATCCGCACGAACCCGCAAGAAGATTGCAGCTCCAATGGCCCAATCCGGATATGTCACGGCGAACAATACAACCACAAGTACCGCTTTGTGTCGATTCAAGGTGATTAATCGCTCAATGGTTGTAAACGTAGGCAAAAGCCTCCCGTCTTAACGCTCATTTGGCGCCCCGTCGAAGAACACCACTCCGTTACACGTGAGTATTATCACGCGCTGTCTAAGTAGACACTGCTTCGTGACGAAACTCATGACATAGCTAGAATGGTTTGTCGCTCTCGTGAATTCCGTCTGTCGAGCGATCGTTGGATGTTCTCGCCATCAGCGATCGAATTTGCGGGCGCCGTTCTCACCAAAAGAGAGGGATCGGGCCGCAGACGGGAGGACAAAGATGATCCGTACCATAAAGTTCAGAGAGTCTGGTGTGATGCGCCACCACCACTCTCGTGGGAAGCTGCGCGTCCGCCCCGACCAGCTTCCGGGATAATCGCGCCCGGCGATAGCATCGAGGCTTCCCCCTCACGTCACCAAGCCAAGTCGTATCAGCAGCAGGCAGTGCAGCCATCCACAGGAGCCGAATTTTCTAACGTATCGCGTTAGTTGACCGGCGCTGTCTAATTTTTGGTTCAATGCGCACGATTTTCACCAACTCACGGAAGGCGAACCCCAGTGGTCAAGCTTGTCAAACATGATCTCGAGTTCATCCTCAAACAGATCAAGATCGCCGAGGCGCATTCCGCAGGCACGCCGCTGACGGAAATCCGCCTCGGCGACAACGGGATTATCTACGGCAACAATGACATCGTCCCCGAGGGCGTGACGACCACGCTGGCGATCCCGTCCACGCTGTCGCCCTATGGGCTGCGCGCGGTCGACGGCAGCTACAACAACTTGGTCGAGGGCCGCGACCAATGGGGCGCCGCCGACCACCCGTTCCTGCGCATCACGGATCCCGAGTACCGCACCGAGAACGACGACGCGATGCCGCCCGGCTACGTGCCTGGCAACAACAATAACTACGGCCAGGCCGGCAGCGTGGTGGACGCGGACCCGCGCCTCATCTCCAACCTGATCGTCGACCAGACGCTGGGGAACCCGGCGGCCATCTACGCGGCCCTGACCCATGCTGGTGTGACCGGCGCGGCAGTCGTCCCAGCCCTGAATGCGATCACGGCGGCCTATGCGCCGGTCAAGGCCGCAATGCTTGCCGAGAGGACGGCTACCACCCCCGAGGCCAAGGCGGCCGCGGCCGCGGCGAAGAGCGCCGCCGAGGACGCGCTCGCGCCGGTCCTCGAGGCATATGGCATCGAGATGGACGGCAACAGCGTCGTCCTCCCCAACGTCGCGCCAGACGAGGGTCTGTCAGCGCCCTATAACGGCTGGTTCACCCTGTTCGGCCAGTTCTTCGACCACGGTCTCGACCTGGTAGCAAAGGGCGGCAACGGCACCATCTACATTCCGCTTCAGCAGGACGATCCGCTCTACAACCCGGCGAGCCCGCACACCAACTTCATGGCGCTCACCCGCGCCCCAACTGACGCCAAAAACTTGACGACCCCCTGGGTTGATCAGAACCAAACCTACACCTCCCATTCGTCACACCAGCTGTTTCTGCGCGAATACATGCTGGTCGATGGCAAGCCGCTCGCCACCGGCAAGCTGCTCGAGGGTGATCGCGGTCTGGCAACCTGGGCCGATGTCAAGAAGCAGGCATTCGAGAAGCTTGGCGTTGAGCTGACCGATGCTGACATTTCGAACATTCCGCTCTTCGTCATGGACGAGTACGGTGAGTTCGTCCGCGGCGACAACGGACTCCCTCTGCTGGTCAAGAGCTTGGGCTCCGACAACAAATTCGGCGGCGGCGACGATGTGTTCGTCGAGGGCAGTCTGAGCGAGCCAATCAGCACCGCGGGAGCGGTGCGGACTGGCCACGCCTTCCTCGACGACATCGCGCACGCGGCGAAGCCGGTGAATGATCGCGGGCAAAAGATGTACGCGGACGACGACGCGCCTACTTCTGCAGACGACGCTATCGGCGTCGGGCAGTCGGCCGTCGACAACCCCTATTATGGTCTCCCGGCCGAGTCTGGCGACAGCTGGCAGATGAAGACCGTTGCGCAGGTCGCCCTCAACCCGGAGTTCGACGAGACCAAGTCGGAGAGCGCTGCCAACCCCAAGTACATCAATCTGAACCGATTTTATGACGACGAATTGCTCGATTCGCATTACATCACCGGCGACGGGCGGGGCAACGAGAACATCGGCCTCTCGGCCGTTCACCACATCTTCCACTCCGAGCACAACCACACCGTCGAGCAGGTGAAGACGCGGGTGATCGAGTCCGGTGACCTCGATTTCCTCAACGAATGGCTACTGACCGACGTCAACGCCATTCCGACAGATCCGACGGTAATCGCAAATCTTCAGTGGGACGGCGAGCGCCTGTTCCAGGCGGCGCGGTTCACCACCGAGATGCAGTATCAGCACCTTGTTTTCGAGGAATTCGCCCGCAAGGTTCAGCCAGACGTAGACGTCTTCGTGTTTAACGCTTCGACGGACATCAACCCGGCCATCCTCGCCGAGTTCGCTCACGTCGTGTACCGCTTCGGCCATTCCATGCTGACCCAGGACGTGGCGGCCACCAATGCCAACGGCAGCGACGCCGGCCTGGATCTCTTCCAGGCCTTCCTGAACCCGCTCGCTTTCGGGTCCGACACGGTGAGTCACGAGCTCGCCACCGGCGCCATCGTCCGCGGCATGACCAGCCAGGTGGGCAACGAGATCGACGAGTTCGTCACCGACGTCTTGCGCAACCAGCTCGTCGGCATTCCGCTCGATCTCGCGGCGTTGAACATCGCCCGTGGCCGTGAAACCGGCATGCCTTCCTTGAACTCCGCCCGCGCACAGTTCAAGGAGGCGGCGAACGGTGACAGCCAGCTCGACCCGTACACGAGTTGGACGGATTTCGCGTTGAACTTGAAGAATCCCGCCTCCATCGTTAACTTTATCGCGGCCTACGGCACGCATTCGACGGTCACGTCGGCGACAACAGTGGACGGCCGGCGCGATGCGGCCATGAAGCTTGTGTTCGGCGATGCGAGCTTGGATGAGGCGGACCGTCAGGCCTTTCTCAACGGCACCGGTAGCTACGCGGCGAAGCTGGGCGGCCTGGACGACGTCGATCTCTGGGTCGGGGGCATGGCCGAAAAGAAGATGGCCTTTGGTGGTATGTTAGGCTCCACCTTCTCGTTCATCTTCGAACTACAAATGGAGAACCTGCAGAACGGGGACCGGCTGTACTATCTCTCCCGGGTTCAGGGCTTGAACCTGCTGAACGAGCTGGAGAACAACTCGTTTGCCAAGATGGTGTTGAACAACACTGATCTGGGTGAGACTGGTTACGCACTGCCTGGAGACATCTTCTCCGTTCCCGATCATGTCCTCTACATGGACAAAGCCATGCAGTCGAAGTTCGGCTACGTGGATCCGGTGCACGAGAATCCCTTCCTCGAAACCATCGCGCCTATGGTCCAGCGCATCGACGCGAATGGGGACGGAGTGGCCGAGTACATCCGTGTCAACACCAATGATCATGTCCTGATCCAGGGCACTAACGGTGATGACACCATCGTGGCCGGAGGCGGTGATGACTCGGCCTGGGGTCGGGATGGCAACGACAGGATCGAGGCGGGCTACGGTGTTGACCGCATTCATGGCGGCAGGGGTGATGACGTCATCACCAACTCCGGCACGGATATTGGCGAAGTCGATATGCTGCACGGTGAGGAGGGCAACGACGTCATCCACGCCGGCAGCGGCCTGGCCCTGGTTTTCGGCGGTGAGGAACAGGATTTTATCATCACCGGACCGGACGGCAAAGAAGCCTTCGGTGGCACCGGGAACGACTTCATCCTGGGCGGCGACGGCGGCGATTTCCTGCTTGGCAACGAGGGCGATGACTGGATCGAGGCAGGCAACGGCTTCGACACCTCGGCCGGCGACAATTCGGAGCTGAACTTCAACTCTTCGATCATCGGCCATGACGTGATGTTCGCGGGCCAGAACGAGCATGATTTCGACGCTGAATCCGGCGACGACATCATGGTCCAGGGCGAGAGCGTCATGCGCAACGAGGGCATGTTCGGCTTTGACTGGGCGATCCACAAGGGCAACCAGGAGGCCGCCGATTCCGATCTGACCAAGCCGATCTTTACCACCGATGAGCAGGACATCCTGCGCGACCGGTTCGACCAAGTGGAGGCTCTGTCGGGTTGGAAGAACAACGACACGCTGCGTGGCGATAATCGCGGCGACGCGAATATAGAAGTCCCACCAGTCGGCGCCGATGCCGAACTCAGCTTTGTCGGCAACGAACTCTCGCAGGCAGGGATCGACCGCATCACGGGTCTGCGCGAACTCCTTGGCAATCTGGTGGATCCGAGGCCGACGAGCGGCGACCTTGAGAAGATCGTAGCGTTCAATGCCGGCAACATTCTGCTCGGCGGCGACGGGAGCGACCTGATCGAAGGCCGCGGCGGGAATGACGTCATCGACGGCGACAAATGGCTGAATGTGCGCATCAGCGTTCGAGACAAGGCAAACCCAGATGTAGAGATCGAATCGCACGACAGTATGACGACACTTGCTGCCAAGATGCTGTCACGCGAGATCAATCCCAGCCAGTTGCGCATCGTACGGGAAATCCTCGAAGCGGATGGCCGCGATGATGTCGACGTGGCGGTATTCCGCGGGAACCTCGAAGAATACACGATCGTCAATCTTGGTGACGGAAGCTTCACCATTGCTCACACCAACCCGGTGCTGATCGGCAATGCCACGTCGGACGGCATCGATACGGTGCGGAACATCGAGCGAGCGAAGTTCGCCGACCAGACCATCACGTTGATCAATCTTCCAGCTAGCGGCACCCCGACGATCAGCGATATGACGCCGAACAAGGGCCAGACGCTGACTGTCTCGCTCGCTGGTATAACTGACTACGATGGGTTGCCGCTGCCAGGTGATATTGGCTACCAGTGGGAGGCCCTGATTAACGGGACTTGGACGAGCATAGATGGCGCCAATGACGCATCCCTCACCCCAGAGGGTGCACTGGTTGGAAAGGAGCTTCGTGTCAGCGTCTCGTTCTTCGATGGCGGCGGCTCCCTGGAGACCCTGACGTCGGCGCAGACCGCGGTTGTCACTGCTGATGTCACCATTGGCAGCGGGCCGGACACGCTGGTTCTCAAGGTCAGCCAGGACGCCTATCTCGGCGATGCGCAATACACCATCAGTGTGGATGGGGTGCAGATTGGTGGAGTTCTGACCGCACACGCGCTGCGCTCATCCGGTCAGTTCGACACGGTGACGGTGCAGGGTGACTGGGCGCCTGGGGACCATACCGTGTCCATCAACTTCCTGAACGACCTCTATGGTGGGGGGCCAAGTGCAGATCGCAATCTGCGAGTGGAAAGCCTGACCTTCAACGACGCCAGCGTGCCAGGTGCCTCCGCAACACTCTACAGCGCCGGCGCGAAGACGATCGCCTTTACCGAGGCCGCTTCGCCTCTGCCAGCAGGATCAACTACCATTGGCAGCGGGCCGGACACGCTGGTTCTCAAGGTCAGCCAGGACGCCTATCTCGGCGATGCGCAATACACCATCAGTGTGGATGGGGTGCAGATTGGTGGAGTTCTGACCGCACACGCGCTGCGCTCATCCGGTCAGTTCGACACGGTGACGGTGCAGGGTGACTGGGCGCCTGGGGACCATACCGTGTCCATCAACTTCCTGAACGACCTCTATGGTGGGGGGCCAAGTGCAGATCGCAATCTGCGAGTGGAAAGCCTGACCTTCAACGACGCCAGCGTGCCAGGTGCCTCCGCAACACTCTACAGCGCCGGCGCGAAAGATTTCATCTTCGAAGAGGCTATCAATGTGGCGGGGCTGTCGACTGGCGCCGCTGACTGGCTGCTTACCTGACACCACCAAGCGGCTTATTTGCCAGCGGACTACGGCACAACAAGCGGTTGGAGTTGGAGGCCCCGGAGCAATCCGGGGCCTTTCATTAAAGACCGCCCACGCTGCGTCATATGGCCTTGGGACCACAACCGGTCTAACAACGCAAAGGCACCGTCCAGCTGGGATCGCAGATCTTGCTTAATGATCGGGCACTTGCAGCCTCCAGCTGACAGTAAGGACGATCTGCCCGAGTTTTCATGACAATGTGAGGGCGGGGCGACTCAGCGCCTTTGGCAAAACATTATCGTTCTCGACGGGGCCTGTGAGGCATCACCCACAAAAAATCCATCGGAATCGCCGACGTATGACGCATATGTGGCGTTATATATAATTTAACGTTCAAATATTTCTGTTTAGTGGGCGGTCAATTTTGGCAATCAGGAATTTCCTGCTTGACCTCCGACAATACAGATAGTGATCGACTTTTGTGAATTCGTGATATCCGCCACCCGTACTTACTCGGCATCATATTCATCTGCCAGCGGTCGATCGATTTTCGCTGTCACGTACTGCGGACCAGGGCGATGACAGCGAAGTCGGCGACGCTTGCAGCGCAGCGAGATGGGGATATTCCAGGATGGCGCACAGGCGATGCAAAGCAGGGCGCGGACCGCAGCATGGCTTCACATTGGTTGAGTTGCTCGTGGTGCTAGCCATTCTTGGAATGCTCGCAGCGGTCGCCGCCCCGCAAGCACTACGCTACCTCGGCAGCGCCCGACACAATGCGGCCAAGCTGCAGCTTCAGGGTCTTACCTCAGCCCTGGATTTGTTCCAGCTGGATGTCGGCCGTTACCCCTCGCGGGAGGAGGGGCTGGCGGCGCTGGTACAGCGGCCAGCCGGCCAGAGCCGTTGGAACGGCCCTTATGTCCGAAAAGCAGAGCAGCTGCAGGACCCTTGGCAACGGCCGTGGCATTACCGCCTGCCGGGAGAGCACGGATCTTATGATCTGTTCAGTCTCGGCGCCGATGACCGTCCGGGCGGCGTGGGTGAAAACCGCGACGTGACGAGTTGGTAGCTGGCCGCATGGCCCGTCGCCTGCAGGGTGCACAGCCTGGCCACGCGCCGGTCGCGGCTTCGGCAAGCGCAGAGCCGGCGCAGGCAGGATGCCAGACCTCGTTGTCCAGTGGCCGCGGCCTCGGTGCTGGCAACCGGGTCCAAGGCACAGGGCTGTTGGGACTTGCGAGACGCGCCGAGCATTGGGCCATGCCGAACTGCAGACTGCCAAGACGGATGGCCGTGCGCGCCACCCAGCCATGAGGCGGCGGCAATCATGCTCGTATTGTCCGGTAACCTCCGCAGCGCTACGGGCGGCACAAATCTCCCTTGTGCGGCAGCAGTGCTCGAGCCTGACGCCGACATCGCAGCCTTATCTGGTAGCAGGCGGAAAGAATGCGTCCTGTCAACGCGGATCAGTTGGATCGTGGAGCAGCGATTCGCCCGACCCAGCCTCTACCTTATTGATGGCCGCGCAGCGTACCGCACAGCCGTACAGCTTTGGGGCGCGGTGCGCGCGAGGCTCTCCTTCTGGCTCAGAGCAAGAATGCCAATACGGCAAGCGTCCTCATCGCGTGCAATCTCGTAGCTGCTCAATTATGACGCCGCCCTGACCCGTGGCTATGACAAGGTGCAACTAAGGCGCCGTCCCAGTGCCGCTTCGCTCGAAGCTTGGGCGCAGCACACGGTGTCCACCCGGCCCGATAACAATGGTCTCGCCGGGCCGGATCGAGTGCACAACATGAGCGCCGATCGTGTCACCTTCACGCACGACGTGTGACTTGTTCCGAACCGCGTCAAGGAAGAACGCCAGGCGCTCACTCGGTCCAATTAATACCCCGGTCAAATGGGGCAATCCAGCGGCGACCTGGTGGCCGTCGCTGGCAGTGGGCCTACGGCGTGGGTCGAAAAGTGGACGCGCTAGTGCGACGGCGGCCCAACTATCGGTGGCCACCGAACCGGTTTCGCGCATGCCAGGCAAAAGAACGGCATTGGTCTCGGCCGCAGAACCCGTGTCAGGTTCCACTGCATCCGCTTCTGCATAACCATGCCACACGACGCCGGACAGGGCAGCGCTCAGCGCCATCAACGCTAGGGCAGCGCGCAACGTCATGGACGGGCCGCTCATGGTGATGCGCGCCCCTCGGATGCGCCACGGAAAGCATATACCGTGAAGCTTGCGGTCATCAGCTGCTGGTCCAGATCGATCACCATCTGCGAGCTTTGTAATTCTAAGTCGTCCACAATCATCCGCGGCCGGGCCTGCGCCATTGCCTGCAGGAGTGGGATCAAAACCGGCCAGGACACGTTGAGCGATAGCCGGAGCCCGATGCGCCGATAGAGACCAACCGTACTCACTGGCAGCGTCTCGATGCTTGTGAGTGTGGCACCCGCTTGCAACGCCATCTCCTGCACCAACCCTTGCAGTGCGGCGCCGGCGATGGCATCGGTCACGCCTGGCAACAACGACGAGGCGTTGCCGCTCACATCCGCGGTCTGCACCGCAAGCCGCAGCGCTGGCAAGGTTGCGGCAAGTCGCTCTAAGCGCTGCGCCAATACAGTGCGGTCTGCCACAACGGCGGCCCGTTCAGCGTGCCATGCAAGCAGCGGCGAGGCCAGCGTCAGCCAGCCCGCCAACAATACGCCGCCAAGCAGCGTGAGCGCGAGCAATGGCCCGGTGTATCCCGTCGCATGCATCACGGGGTGTCTCCACGTGCTCACGTCACCGCCTCAGCGTCGCCGCGATGGTGAACTGGTCCTGCCCGTCGCCAGCGGCGCGAGTCACTGGCGCCGCAAAGGAAGGATTATGGATCGCCTCGGACGCTGTGAGCCGCGCAATCAGTCCGGCCGCATTGCCTGATTGCCCCCGCAGCATCAGCTGACGTTGTTTCAGCGTCAAGCCAAACAGAAAGGTGTCGTCCGGTAGCGCATCGGTCACCGCAGCCAAAACGCTGAGCGCATTGCCGAACTCGAGCTGCGTTGACGTGATGATGTCGCTGCTCGCTGTTTCCTCTAGCAGTTGCCGGCGGATGTCGCTGGCCTCGCGCGCCAGCGGCTGAGAGGTCGCAATCCTGGCATCGAGCGCAGCGAGCAACGCCGCCTGCCGCAGAAAAGGCGCCGCTGCCGATGCCACGGCGAGACCCATGCAGGTCACGACTGCACCGCGCAACAGGACACGGTGCCAGGGCGGACAGGCACGAGACTCGAGCGCGATCCGTCGCACCGCCCCATCGGCGCCGCGCCCCTGCAGGGCGCTCACCGCAAGACCGGCCGCAGCCGCCATCTCAAGAACCGCCTCCACCGCGGCTCGTGGAACCAGCAGCAGTCGGAGATGCAGCAGGCCACGCCGGTGGTCGCGGCCGATCGCCTCGGCGGACCAGATAAGATCGGCGGCGCGAAACGGGGTAAGCCGGTCCAGGTCGTGGCGCAGCGCAGCGTCGGCGTCTTGCTCCGCAGCCAGCGGCAACACGGCCTCACGCTCCAGCAGCGTCCCTGGCGGCAACCGGAGCACAATAGGCGCGTGGCCCGCGGCACGCACCGCCTGTTGCAGCTCTTGTCGCCCCGCGGCATCGGGCAGGAACTGCCCAAGCCGGCGGTCGGCGCCGCGATGCTGCCATGTCAGGGTCACCGCCAGATCTGGCGGCTCTGCCGGATCGAGTACGAGGACACGCTGTGACACCGCGTCAGCCCCGCCACGCCACGGCCAAAGCTGCGCCAGCTGCGATCCCCACCAGCGAAGCAGATGCCTCGGCATTCGCGTTCTGCGCCTTCCGTTACCTATCCACATCAATGCATCAAATATGCCGCACGACCTCAGACATCCACGTGAGTCTCAAAAAATATTTATCCTTCTCGCTCATCAGATCGTGAGTTTTGCGTGCCTAGGACATCCGCTGGCTTGCCGGACAGGCACGATCCGCCCGGCAAGTAACGGCACGCGGCCGCTACGCCCATCTGTGTTCAACATCGGAATTGTTGCGTTTCTCAACCAAACGTGAGATGCCGGCTGCTGCGAAAGGTTACATCATAGCCGTAACGACGTCGCGGTTGCGGACAGGACTGCTCTTGAGAGGCTCAAAATTACACTTTGGTCGCCGCTGGAGAGACGGGTTCGTTCCAAAGCTGAGGCTGGACCGCACCGCACTCGCAGCGAGTCTGGTCGCATCTCAGTAGTTCCTAACCGTTACATTCCGTCTGCAACACTCACGGATGCATAGGGCGACGAACATGCCTGATTGGAAAGACAAGCTTGCCCTGATCGCTCAGCGCAACCGCCAGGAAATTGTGAACGCCAAGCTGAGCCGGCGCGAGATGATACGACTGGGCTTGCTCACCTCGACAGGTTCACTCGTTGTGAAAGCTGGCCTCAGCTCGCGGGCATTTGCCCAAACGCGTCTGACACCGCCAAGCCCGCCATCCACCCCTTGGGTGCAACCGATGCCGGTGCTCCCGATCAAGACGCCGTTGGGCCCGAACGCGCTTACCCACGGGCATCCCGACGGCACCACCCTGATCGATGGCGCAGGCCGACGCATCAATCACCAGCTCTGCGCCTATGACGGTGCCGGGACCTATAGTGGTAAGTTTCCGCCCAAAAAATTCTACGAGACATTTGTGCGGGAGGCGGATTGGAAGTTCCACCCATCGTGGGGCGCAAGCAAGATCTGGGGCTTCGATGGGATGTATCCCGGACCGCGATACAACGCCTACTACGGCGAGCCCATCATGGTCCGGTTGCACAATCGCTTGCCGTCGCGCAAGAAGCATGTCGGCTTCGGCATGCCTGAGTTCAGCGTCCATCTCCACAACGCCCACACGCCATCAGAAAGCGACGGCAATCCAGTCGACTTCATCAACTCGATCAATGATCCCAACGAGGTCAATCCGTTGGGCTTCAAAGACCAGCATTATCCCAATGTCTATGCCGGCTACACCAAGCTGAACGACCTGCGCGGCGATCCGAGCGAGGCGCTGAGCTCGCTCTGGTATCATGACCACACCATCGATTTCACCGCGCAGAATGTTTATAAAGGCATGGTCGGCGTTTACACGCTGTTCGATGACAAAGACACCGGTGACGAGACGACTGGCTATCGCCTGCCAAGCGGTGAGTTTGATGTCCCGATCATGTTCGGCGACTTCGTTTTTGACCGGAACTACCAACCTGTCTTTGACCTGTTTAATTCGGACGGCATTCTCGGCGACAAATTTTGTGCGAATGGTGTGATCCAGCCCTATTTCAACGTCAAACCGCGACGCTACCGGTTCCGCCTCTACAACCACGGTCCGGCACGCTGGTACGATTTCGCGCTATACGACGGACAGAAGTTCCTGCCGTTTTGGCAGATCTCCAGTGATGGTAACTTGCTGCCCCAGGCCTTGATGAAGTCCAGGGTGGACATCTCGGTCGCTGAACGCGTCGATATCATTGTGGATTTTGGCAAGATTCAAAGTTCCCGGATTTACCTGGTGAACCGCCTGGAGCAGTTGGACGGGCGTGGCCCGCGCGGCAACATTCTAACGCCGGGAACCCCGATCATCCAGTTCAACAAGGTCGGCCCACCGGTGCGGGACAACAGCGCTGATCCGATGGTCACGCCGTTGCGGATGCGCACGCTGCCGGATCCGGATTTGGCAGCGCTGATGGCTCGGGCCCAGCGGGCTAAGAAGCGAACCTTCCGCTTCGATCGTACGAATGGAGCTTGGGCAGTCAACGGCAAGCTGTTTGACCCGAAGGAAGCCATCGCCAGAATCGACCAGGAAGCTGAAGAGGTTTGGACCATCGAGAACCACGACGATGGTTGGAGCCACCCGGTTCATATGCACTTCGAGGAACATCGCATCCTGTCGCGCAACGGCAGGCCGACATCAATCACCTCATCCGATTACGGCCGCAAGGACACCATCCCACTGTACCGGAGGGAATCGGTTGAGGTCTTCATGCGGTTTAGGGACATGAGGGGTCGCTACGTCATGCACTGTCACAACGTGATTCACGAGGACTCGGGTATGATGGTGCGCTGGGACATTGTGTGAGCGCATTCCGGGCCGCCTCGTTTGGCGACCATCCGAAGCAGTCGGAGAGCCGTGATGAACCGCAGAGCTTTCGTCAAAACCGGCCTTGCCGCCGCGGGGGCGCCCCTTGCCCTGCCATACACCACCGCCCAGACGGCGAGCTTTACCAGTCGTGGTGCAAACTACTTCACTGATGCAGTCGTCACGACCCATGAGGGGCGCCAGGCGCGCTTCTATACCGATCTTCTCAAGGGACGGCGCGTCATCATCAACTTCGTCTTCGTTGGATGCACCGATGTATGCGATTCCGTGACCCAGAATTTGGTCGCGGTGCAGGAGCTGCTCGGCGATCGGGTCGGCCGCGAGATATTTATGTATTCCATTTCGCTGATGCCGGATTTCGATACGCCGGAGGTGCTCAAGGATTACGCCGAGCGCTTCGCAGTCAAGCCGGGCTGGTCCTTCCTTACTGGTCGCCCGGCCGATATCGATGTACTGCGCTGGCGCCTCGGCTTCGCCGATATCGACCCGGAGCGAGACGCCAACATTTTTGAGCACGCGGCCATGCTGCGGATTGGTGAAGAGCGGCTGGACCGCTGGGCCATGGCTGCGGCATTGCTGGCACCGGAAAGCCTTGTGGGAACCATTAACCGGATCCTGCCGCCGCCACGCGCCATGTAAGCCCAAGCTCGGTCAGTAGTAAAATTGCGTCGGCCGAGCGACGGGCTGGACGCAATCCAGCAGAGGGGCCCGACCCGATAGGTTGACGGATTGCGGGGCTCCGCGTCGCAACGCTCCTTACCCGCTTGGAGCCCACCGCAGTGAGCGAGGATGGCACCGGAGGGCTCACTGACTGAGGACGGCTGTTGGTCTGCAAGCCCGCCGCTGTTTGCACGAGCGGGAGGTAGGGCTTGTAGCTGACAGCGGCTTCCTCGCCCTCACGTTGTTCGAGAACTCGCACGAGATGATGGCCTCGGCTCAGCCGCTCGTGGCTCCGCCGCCGGCTCGATCGCTGCCTGGCCCAGGTGGCCAAAGCATCAACTCGCGGGCCAGGATCTCAAACCGCCTGACGTCGGGGCGCCCGTTGAGCCGTACGCTGACTTGTTCGGCGTAGTGGGTGCCCCGCACACCTTCGACACGTATGCGTACCATCACCACGGCACTCTCGCCGATGGCGCCACGCTGCACAGCAGCCGGCGCCGGCCGGCCTAGCGCGGCGGCAACAACCGGATCGGTGGTTGAGCCATCCGGGTCGGCCGTCGTGAACAGTGAGAGGTGTGGCCGCAGTCGGGCCTGCAGCGCTGGCGTCATACCGACTACCGCGGCCAGATCATCAAGGTGCTCAAAATAGGTGCCCCGCGGCAGGACATCCCGGCCGGCGGCCGCGTAGAGTTGGGTGCGCGCGGCCACCGCCGCCGCGTCGCGGGCCGGGTTGCGCCACTGGACGATTGCGGCAGCGAGCCGCTCCGCACTCCGCCGATCCGCTCCGAGCTGCAACAGCAACGCCTCCAGCAATTCGGGCGGAGCGATATTCGGGTTTACCTTGCCGCTTTCGTCGGTGACCTGCACGGTGGCGCGGCTGTCGCCGAACGGCAGCACCCGTAGGCTACCATCTGCGCGCCAGCGCCGCTCCGAGGGATCGAGCAGGGCGAAGATCGCGTGTTGCAACGCGGCGTCGGACGCCCCTCGCACCGTGGCGGCGTCAATCAGATTGCGGACACGCTGCGTATTCTGGCGGGCGCCCATCAGCAACCCGGTGCCTAGCAGCGAGAGGAAGGCGAGCGTCCAAAGCACAGTGAGCAGGGCGAAGCCCCGTTGCGGCTTCCGGGGAGTCATGGCCGATCGAGCCCCGGCGCCACCACGATGTCTGGCCAGCGCCGCCCGCCTGGCTGCAGGCGGAGGCGGATCAGCGCCGGCAGATCGGCCGAATGCCAGCGGTCGGACCAACCGCCATCGGGCTGCCAATAAGCGAGCGAGAACCCGGATACGTCGCGCAGCAGCTCAGTCTCGATGAAATCGGGTGGGCGAAGGCGTTGGGCGTTGATATAGGGACGCCAACGCAGGACCAACCGCCGCTGCGCATTGACGAGCAGCACTGCCTCGATCCGGCGTGGCGGCAATCCCGGCAGCGTGCTGACGAAACTCAGCCTGGTCGGGTCGCCGACAATCGGCGCCGGCTGGCTGGCCTGGCCGGGGTGCATGTGTGCGACCATCTGGCGCAGCGTGCGGTCGACGGCATTGAGCGTGTCGCTCGCCTCCATGAGTGTCGTCGCGCGGCTCCAGACCTGCAGCCCAAAGCGCAAGCCCTGACTCAGCCCAGCGACCACGAGGCTCAGCACCACCAGCGCGACCAGCATCTCCACGAGTGTGAAGCCAGCGGCGTCTTGCCGGCCCTGGCTTGCACGCGGAATCACTGCGCTGCCTCCGCTGCCGTCTCGCGCGGCAGCAGATTCGACACCACGTGCAAGGTGTCGAGCCGCACGACCCGAGGCGCGGCCGCGTCCACATCGCCGGCGCCCCACCAGACCTGCACACTGACCGCATACAATACGGTTTGCACCCGCATCAGCCGCCGCGCGCCGCGGCTGCCGAGCGGTTGCAGCGTGGGGCCGTCTGTCAGCCTGACCTGCACCCGCCAGCGGAAGCCGCCACCGTCGTCGCCCTCCAGGGTGCCGGGCAGCAGGGGGGCGCCATGCAGCGCGGTGGCGAGCCGTGACTGGGCGCGCGTCAAAGCTTCTTCGTACCGGCTTGCAGTGTTCAGTGCGAGCAACCCATCAATCCCGGCCCGGGTGAGCGCGGTCAATGCCGCCGCGGCGATGACGAACGCAATCAGCACTTCAAGCAGGGTAAATCCGCCCTGCCCCGTCCTGCCCTTCAGCAAAGACTTTGCCATTGCACCCATCCCGTCCGCTGGGCGAGTTTAAGCCTATGCCGCAACGATACCATCAAACGCCGAGAGAGTAGAGTGTCCCTCCCAGTATCGTTCGTCTCAGCGCCGCCTCGCCAAGCTATACCTGGTCGGCGCCACACCTTTGCGGCACTCCAGTAGTAACTTGTAACGAACTCTGGCAGGCTGTGCCTCGCTGCTGCGGCGAGCAATCCTCGCCCGATGAACAGAGGAGCGAAGACGGTGGCGCGAATGATGGCCTTGCTGAGTCTTGCGCTGCTCTTGGCGCCCAGTTTCACGGCGCACGCCGCGCCGGCACCAACCTGCCGGCTACAAAGCGTGGTTCATGTCGTCGCCCAGCACCTTCGGCTTGACCCCCGCTATACCTGGATAGACTCCCGGTCCATCGCCGAGGCACCGAGTGCCAATCCGCAGCTGGTGTACTGCACCCTCTGCGTGACTATTCTTCACTACGACATGCCTCGCTTTGGCGAGGGGCCGGTGATGCGCTGCGAACCGCGGAGCTTCGCAGTCCGCGCTGTGCGCAACGGCTATGTGGTACAACTTGCGCCTTAGCGCCATGCCGCCGGCACGACCGCAGGCCGCGCCAGGGCGGGAGAGACTGGGGCAAGCCGGGTTTACGCTGTTCGAGCTGATGGTCGTGCTGGCAATCATCGGCCTGGCCACGGGCCTGCTTGGCGCCCAGCCGCCAGCCCGGAGCGCGCGGCTGGAGTTGGACGGCGCGGCGCGGTCTCTGGCCCAGTCGCTGCAACTGGCCCGGGCCCGGGCCATCGCCGAGAACCGCAGCGTGGCCGTGACAATCGGCTCAGCCGCCTATATGCGCGATGGGCAGGCCCCGCAGCCCTTCCCACCACGGATCAAGGCTGTCGAGACCGGCACCATCCGCTTCGCGCCTGATGGTAGCGCCTCGGGCGGGGAGCTGACGCTGCGTGGCGACAGCGGGGCGGTTCAGGTTAGCGTGGCCTGGCTCACCGGGCGGGTCAGCACCCACGCGCTCCGATAGCCGGCAATCGGCACCGGGATGGCCCGCTCAGGATCTGGACCGGCTGCTTGCAAAGCTGGTCCAGCAGCCTCAGCCTTCGGCCAAGTCGTTCAGGCCGAGCATCGCCGTCAGCATCGCAACCACGATGCCGGCGACCACCAGCCCCATCAGGATGGTGATTCCTGGCACCAGCAGGGCCAGCAGCCGCTGCGCCGCCAGCTGAGTGCGTTCCTCGTGAATCGCTGCAGCCCGCAAGGCCATGGTGCCAAGCTGTGCATTCTCCTCGCCCAACCGGAGCAGGTGGATGGTGCGGGCTGGAAAAAATCGGGCCTCCTGCAGCGGCCGTGCCAGACTGCCGCCGCTGCGAACGACCGTGGCAGCGCTGTCGATGGCGGCTGCCGCTGCCGAGTTGCCGAGAACCTCGCGCACTACGCCGAGCGCCGCTATCAGCGGCACACCATTGCCCAGCAGCGTGCCGAGCACCCGGCAGAAGCGCGCAGCCAACAGCTCCCGCACGAAGCTCCCAGCGGCGGGCAACCGCAGCAGCACGCGGTCGACCTGTAGGCGCGGGCCCGGTCGACGCAGCAGCACCGACATGGCCAGCAACCCGGCCAGCGACAGCAGGAGGACCAGTGGGCCATGTCGGGACGCAGCGTTGCTTAGGTCGATCAAAAGCTGGGTGAGCGCAGGCAGCGCTTTGCCACTCTGCTCAAACAGCGGGACGAATTGCGGCAGCACCTGGGTTAGCAGCAGTGCCACTGAGCCGGCTGCCGAGGCCAGCAGCAGGCAGGGGTACATCAGCGCGGAATGGATGCTTGCCGCGAGGCTGCGCTGCCGCTGCAGCAGTTCCGCTAGCTGCGCCAGGGTCGGCCCTAGCGTGCCGCCCGCTTCCCCGGCGCGCACCAAGCCGATATGCAGCCGACGGAAACTTTCGGGTTGCTGCGCCATGGCGATTGAAAGCGGACTGCCATCGCGCACCGCATCGCGCAGCCCGGTCGCCACCCGTGCCACCCGCGGGTTCGGCGCCACGGTCTGGAGGTAGTGCAGAGCCTGGTCGAGATCCTGCCCGGCACCGAGCATGGTCGCCAGCTCAAGCAGCAGGTCGGCCACCTCCTGCGCGCGCAGCCCGCGCCGGGCACCAAGGTTCAAGGACAGCAGTGTGGCAAGCCGTGACCGGCTGAGCGGTTCAGCTCGCACCGGCGTGTTGCCCTGGCGCTGTAGCCGGGCGATCACCTCGGCCTCGTCGGCACCCTCCATGCTGCCGCGGCGGAGTTTGCCGGTGGAATCGATGGCGGTGTATCGGAAGCTAGCCAAGGGTCAGGTCTCAGCCCGCACGCAGCGGACGACTTCCTCGATGGTCGTCTCGCCGGCAAGCGCCGCGGCGATGCCGGCCTGCAGCATCGGCACCATGCCGGCCGCAACCGCCGCCTGCTCAATTGAGACATGGTCCGCACGGGCAAAAACCAACCGTTCGAGCGCCGGCCCGAGCTCTAGGAACTCGGCAATGGCGGCGCGGCCGCGGTAGCCGGTCTGTCGACAGGCCGGACATCCGACTGGATGATAGAGGGTTGCACGGCCGCCGTCGCAACCGTCAGGGAGCGCAAAACGCTGAATCAATTCGGCTGAGGCTGGCGCTGCCCGCCGGCACTCCGGGCAGAGCCGCCGCACCAGCCGCTGCGCCAGAACGCCGCGCAGCGAGGCGGTCATGAGGTAATCCTCCACCCCCATGTCACGCAGCCGGGTCACCGCCGCGGCAGCTGAGTTCGTGTGCAGCGTGGACAGCACGAGGTGCCCGGTCAATGCGGCCTGCACTGCGACCTGGGCGGTTTCACTGTCGCGGATCTCACCAACCATGATGACATCCGGATCAAGCCGCAGGATTGATCGCAGCAAGCTGGCGAAAGAAAGACCGATCTGGCTCTGCACTTGGATCTGGTTTATGCCGCGCAGCTGGTACTCAATCGGGTCCTCGACGGCGACGATTTTGCGGCAGACGGCGTTCAGCGCCAGCAGCCCGGTATAGAGCGTCGTGGTCTTGCCGCTGCCGGTCGGGCCGGTCACGAGGACTAGCCCGTTCGGCAACTCGAGCGTTGCCTGGAAGCGAGCAACTACCGTTGGGGACAGCCCGAGGCGGCGGTAGTCGAAGGCGACGGCGGTGCGGTCGAGCACTCGCAGCACCACCGCTTCGCCATGCAGGGAGGGGATCGTGGCGACGCGGAGATCGACATCCTGGCCACGCACTGTCAAGCGGATGCGACCATCCTGCGGCAGTCGCCGCTCGCCGATATCGAGCCGCGCCATGATTTTGATGCGGGAGATAATGGCGCGGGCCAGGTGCAACGGCGGACTATCGGCTTCTTCGAGCACGCCATCCTGCCGGTAGCGCACCCGGAGCCGGTCCTCGAGAGGTTCGATATGGATGTCGGAGGCTTGAATTTCGACGGCGCGGGCAATGAGCTGGTTCACCAGGCGGATCACCGGCGCCTCACTTGCCAAATCCTTCAGCCGTTCGGTATCGCTCTCAAGCAATTCGGCAGTTTCGGCAGCGAGCGCTGTTGCCTCATCTGGGTAGAGCCGGTTCAGCGCGGCATCCAGCTCGATCGGGAGGGCAACCTCCAACCTTACTGGGAGACGCGCGGCCGCGGCGATGGCGGCGATGGTGAAACGGTCTAGTGGATCGGCTAGGGCAACCACGAGCATGCCGTCCTCAATGGCGACGGGAAGCGCCCGCGCTGCACGCAGGAAGCGACTCGAGAGGCGATCGGCCAGCAGTGGTTGGTCCATGGGGTAGCGGTTGGCGCTAGCCATCGGCAGGCTGAGCAGAGCCGCATAGGCCTGAGCGAGGCCGCGCTCGGTGACCAGTCCAAGCTGCAACAGCGCGGTTGGCAAGCTATGCCCGGCCTCCTCGGCCACTCGGCGGGCACGGTCGAGCGCACGGTCGTCGCAATGCCCGCTGCTCCGCAGCAGCGCCACGAGTTGGTCGATAGCGCTGACAGCGAGGGAACCAGAGGCGGTGCCGGGGTTCATGGCCGTGACTGACGCACGAAAAGCCGCTGCGCCGCATCGACAACCTTTGCGCGGTAGCGGAGACTGCGCTCGGGTGTGTGCGAATGGTAGTAGCCGACCGCCTGCATCAGATCACCCTGCGCTTCGTCTAGGTAGATGCGGAGGATCAGCCCGGCGGCAGCGATGTTGAAGCAGGCGTCGTGGATCAGCCGTCCGCGCACGTCCGCAGCCGCAAGGCCCGAGCGGCGAGCGAGTGGCGCGATCCACAGCGTGTTGATCTGCATCACGCCGAGATCTTCTGAGCCGTTCACGTTGCTGCGGACCATGCCAACACGGCCCCCCTCGACCGCTTGAATCGACGGCAGAACGCGCGGCGGCAGCTGGAAGGCCGAGGCGACAAGCGCCATACAGGTGAGGAAGGGCGCGGACATTCAGGCCATCGGATCGAGGTCGGTTTTTGTCATCATGCAATAATCTTGAGCTTGCAGCGATAGCACACTGCGTCCATTCTGGATATTGTTCTGTTGCTAAAGTCAACTATTGGTTATCCAACCCCGCCGAAGCCAAGCCACATTGCCCATAAGCCGAAGCACAGGGCGGGGCCGAATGGCAGCATCGTGGCTCCATCGAGCGGGCGACCGAACAGCCGCAGTACCGTGATGATTGTGAGACTGGCGAAGGCAGCGATGCATACCAGCAGCGGCAGCGATGCCAAGCCGACCCAGGCACCAGCGGCAGCCAGCAGCTTGGCATCGCCTTGGCCGAGGCCGTCGCGCCCGCGCAGCCAGCGATAGGCGAGTTCGACGGCACGGAACGAGAGATATCCGGCCGCTGCCGCTACTGCATGACCGACGAGTGCGAGCGGGTCCAGCAGCCAGGTTGCTCCGAGCCCAGCGAGCAGCAGCGGCAAGGTGAGCGCATCCGGCAGCAGCAGGTGATCCCAGTCGATCCAGGCGAGCGCAAGAAGAGTCCAGCCCAGGCCACAGCCCAACCAGGCCCGTAGCGGGTCAGCCTCAGCCAACATGGACCAAGCGGCGACGCCAAGGCAGGCCAACTCAATCGCCAGATGCGCTGGGCGGATCGGCGCGTCGCACCCGCGACAACGCCCGCGTTGCGCGAGGTAGCTCAGCATCGGCACCAGCTCGAGCGGGCCAAGCAGGCGGCTGCAGACCTCGCAGCGGGAGCGCGCGAGCCCGACCGGCTCACCTCGGGGCAGCCGGCGCACCAGCAGCGCCACCAAACTACCAACAAAGGGCGCCAGGATCAGCGCCGGCAGCCACTCGGGCATCGCCGCCTCCGCTTCAACATCCTCACCGTGGCCGCCTCATCGCGGCAGGCCGATCCGCCGGCGCAGCCGCTCGCCCGGATCCGGCGAGCCTGAGGCCGGCAGGCTGCCGAGCCGCTCGGGCACTGCGGCGGCGTTGATCAGCTGCTCGCGGAGATCCTCGGTCAGCGCCCGCGCTTCACGCTGGTCGCGCATCACATGCGGCGTAATCATGATCAGCAGTTCGGTCCGCTGGCGGGTATTGGTTTGCGTGCTGGCAAGAGCACCCAGGAGAGGGATGTCTTTTAGCCAGGGAATGCCCTGGTTGCCGGTATTCACGTTGTCCCGGATCAGGCCGGCAAGACCGATGGTCTGGCCATCCTGCACCACCACCCGCGACACCACGCTGCGTTCCTGGAAGGTGGGCGAGTTGATGCCTGGGGTGGTAATATTGCGGGCAACATCGCTCACGTTCTGCATGACGTCGAGGGTGACAAGGCCGCCGCTGTTGACCCGTGGGGTGATTTCAATGATCACGCCGGTTTGCTGATAGTTGATGGAGCTGACAACGGGCGCGTTCGGAGTAATGACACTCTGCGTCGTCTGGCTGAGAAAGGGCACAAGGTCGCCGACCTGCAACCGAGCCGTCTGGTTGTCCACCACAAGAAGCTGTGGTGACGACAGCACATTCACCGTGGTGATGTCCTGCAATGCGCTAATCGCAGCGGGCGCGCCAGTCGCTCGGGTGCCGCCGAGGATGAAGCCCGGCAGCGTCGCGCCGAAGGCGATCGCCGCAGGGTTGAAGGCCCCTTGCGCGGTGCTCAGGATTCCGTTGAGGCCACCGGAGCGGAAGTAGAACTGGGTGCCGTATTGAAGTGTGTCGTTCAACGTCACCTCGGCGATGACGGCATCGATGCGCACCTGCAGCGGCATGATGTCGATCTTTCGCAGCATAGCAACGATCGTCTCAACCTCGCGCCGCGTGCCGTAGAACAGAAGCGCGTTGTTCTGCGGTTCGGGTATGATGCGGAGAGCGTCAGGATTGGCCTCAGCGCCACCCGGGTCTAGTGGTCCAAGCAGCGGGTTCACCGCCGTCGCGGCTGGCGCTGGTGGGGCAAGCAGCGCGATACTCCCGGCTGCACCCGGTGGCGCGCCACTCGCTGGCGTATTGGCTGCGGCGCCAAGGCCACCACCGCTTACGCTCCCGCCACTGAAGCCGCCGGAACTGCTTCCAAATGGTGAACGACCGGTGAGGGCACCCGGCGCGCCCGCAGTCCCAGCGCCAAGTCCCATCGGGGGCGCGCCGTTGGCGCCGCGCGGCCGGGAAGGCTGGGCAGTCACGTTGTTCGGCGTGAAAGCTTGCTGCAGCATGTAAGCTGCATCATTAGCCGTGCCGTTCTGCAGATAGTGGACATGCCAGCTCCGCACCGTCTGCCGCCGCACATTGTCCACCAGAGTGAAGACGCGCCGCGCTTCGTCGATTAGCCGCGGCTGCTGTGCTACCACGAGCACTGCATTCACGCGCGCCATCGGCACGACCCGGATCGGCCCACCGCTGCCCGCCGTGCCGGGTCCACGTAGGGCTTCTTGCAGAGCTGTGGCGACATCCCGGACCTCGCCGGCGGCGACCGGCAGCAGTGCGTAGGATTGGCCGGCGAGCATGTCGATGTCGAAGGCGCGGACTAAGCTCAGCAGGTTGTCGCGTGCCTGAGGATCGCCCCCCACAATCAGCGCATTGCGTGCAGGGTCGACGGAGATCCGACCGCCATCGGCGACGAAGGGCTGTAGCACGCGGGCCAGATCCTCAGCCGCCGCAAACCGCAACATAACGACAGAGTTGCCGCCGACACCCTCAGCGACGGCCACCGTCGCTGCCTGCGCAGCTGGCACCACGCGGAAGAGCGCGCCCGAGCGCACCAGCGCCGCTCCGTTCTGCGCCAGCAGCGCTTGCAAAGTTGGCAGCAGCTGGTCACGCGGCAGCGGCTGTATAGTCCGCAGGGTCGCGGTGCCCTGTACCGCCGGATCGATGGTGTAGTTCTCCCGCAGCAGAGTGCCGAGGATCTGTGCGACCACCTCGCGGATGTCGGTGCCGGCGAAATCGAGCGACATCTCGCCGGTGCCTGGTCCCGGTGTTGGCGTCGGTAGGCCTGCACCGGCCGGGCGACCATAGGCGACCTGCGGTGGCGGGACTGCCGTCGGGGTTCCAACAATACTATCGATTCTTGGCGGCGCCGCCGCCGGCCTAGTCTGTGAAGCTGGGGCCGCGATGATCGCAGGCGGCGGTGGCAGCGTGCAGCCGCTGATGAGCAGCGCAAGCGGCCAGAACGACACGGCACGGGGCGTAGGCCGAGTGCCAGCAACACCCACTACGTCTTGCCGCAGCGGCGCGCGCTCATGGCCAGCACCGCCATGCGCATCATGTCTCCAACGGCTCAAAGCATCTCCTGGCACTAACGAGTAGTGACGAATTCTATTTTTGGTTATCCATTTAGGCCAAAAAGGGCTTGTGTCGCAACAGGAATGCGAGGCAAAGCGACTTGCAGTTACTCCACCGACGGCGAAAGCTGCGCCGCTATCAGCAGCTAAAGGTAACTTGTTTCAAAAATATAAATTGTTGCCGTCCATATCGGTTGAAGCAATCATCAGATCAATGATCAGCTTTTCCTGCCACCAGATGGAGAGTGCCGATTCTGTCAGAGATTGCTATGTATGTCGGCGGCAGCGGCAAATAAATGTCTCCGAATTGACGCATTATTGGAACCACCGAGTGGTTGTTTCTTAGTATCCAGATATTGATGGTGCGTGGACTAGGCAGCCAGCGAGCCGGGTGCCCGAGCCAACTTCTTTGCCTACTTTGAGCGGACATTGTGAAGGCAGAATAAAAACCGCGCCTATATTACCACGAATTCGAAGATGACTTTGTAATTGGCAGAAAAAAATCGCAGGTTTGGCGATGTGATGCACAAACATCACGCCTCCAATTCAGATTGTCAGTACGAGCAACACGATCACGTGCAGTACCGCGCAGCAGGCCATACTACTTCATGCACTAAGCATGTATGACCGACAATCCAATAGCCGAGAAACTCATCAGGACACGCTGCGAGCACGAGATGTCTTGCAAAAAAGAATTTGCTTTGCTGAGTCTGGAGCAGGCAGTGCTTCACAGAGTAACGCCAAGTGTTGAGAGTCACTGTCCGCTTCAGGTGTCAAAACGGTTATACCTGCGTCATTCGCCTCGGCAACGGACCGTTGTGTTTGTTTCGACCGATCCAAATCGGTTCCGGACATTCTGGACTGGCCTTGAGACATTCTCCGGTTGACCAGACAAATGGTATCGAGTGCAGGAGCCGGGTTCGGGAGGTTATGGCACAAACTTTCCAACACTGCAGGTGTCCTATCCAAAAACGTAGTTGGATGTCTTTCTCAAATGAGCAGATCGTTCCGCCTCATCGGCCCGCGAAGCACGTCCATTGGTGCTGGAGATGACACCGGCCAGACTGGCGATAAGGTCCTCGCAGCCGAATGGCTTCACGAGGCGGGCGGTGGGGCCGCCGAGCCCTCTCAAATCAGCCTCCGGCGCAGCTTTCCCAAAACCCGTAACCACCACCGCCGGTAGCTTGGGGCTGGCTTTACGAAGCTCGCGCAGAACCGACCGGCCGTCGATCCCGTGCATAAGGTGAATGTCGGTGACGATCCCGGATAGCTGCTCCACGACAACGGCCTGGGCAAGCGCTTCCTCGCCGCTATGCGCTCGAACCACGTCATAGCCAGCGACCCGGAGGATATCCTCAATCATCATGGCGACGAGAACCTGGTCCTCGACCACAAGAATCACCGGCCGTGGCGATTCGTTTATGGTGTCGTTCTCATTAAGCTCTGATGTCGTATTGGACAGCATCGAAGGCAGGCCCCTTGCACCGGCGTGGAGTACAGGATCAAAAAAAATTACGTTACCAGTATGTCAATCCGTAGTTATGTGTCAAGGATGACGAAGCGGCGCGGTTGGTTTGCGCTGATACCGGATCGAGGGCGACTCGGAAATTGGACCTCTCGAATTCCGTGGCCCTTCCACTCGAGCCAGGCAAGTCCAAGGTACATCCAGTGCCGCGTGACCTAGGCAAAGTTTGCGATCCCACGGAGAAATACCGGATCTCGCGGTGCTATCCGGCATACGACGCCTCCTCCCCCTTGCCTCGACCAAGGTTCTAGCCGTCTGGTTGTGGGACGCCTTACAGCCCTGACCTTGGAGGCAGTGCTTCGAAGCCCATCGAGAATGCCTGCCCCAAGCTGAAGCTCGCGCTTCGCGCAGCCGTCGAGCGCACCCCCGACGGCCTCTGGGCCAGCGTCAGTCGCATCATCGAGACCTTGACGCCAACCAAGTGCGCCGCCTCATGCGCATTCGCGGGCTATGGCGCCAAATGATTGGAGATCACTCTAACGCCCGCTAACGCCCGGCCTGACCCCCGGCCACCGAGGAGCCGCTCAGCCTCGGCCGCGGCGAGAAAGACATGGTACAGAGCACTAGCCGGGATCAATCCTGGCAGCGGCTGCCCCCGCTCGTCGATCCGGTCCAGCCAACCCGCCTCAATTGGCCGCCGCAGGAAATGCCGATCCAACCCGGTCAGCGCCCGGCGCGCCTGTTCCGCCGCCCCGGCGGTGCCGATTTCCACCTCCGAGAGCCAAGCCTTGGCTAGTTCCGTTTGCAGCCAGGTGCGCCGGGTGCTGCGATGGACGCCGCCACCGCGCAGCACCTCATCGACCAGCAGCCCGCTCCCCAACGCCGTCCATCGCATCGCTTCGGCCAGCAGCGCGCTGGCGACCGGACTGCGCGGCAGGCCAGCCAGCGCCTCGTGCCGGCGCAGCAGCCAGGCCCATTCGGCATGGTGCCCAGGCTCGAGAATTGCGCCTTCGATCCCCGGCGCTGGCGTCCAGTCATCGGTAAAGTATTCGCCCAGGCTTCTCGTCGCCGCGTCGTAGAGCCGCGTCTCGAACAGCCTGCGGTGCCGCATCGCTCGCTCCGCCGCATTGGAGACGCCAGCCTCCATCAGCGCCAGCATCGCCTCGTACCAGTGCATTTGCGGGTTCTGCCGCCGCGGCAGGCTGGGCGGGACACTCTCCAACAGGCTGCCATCCGGCGCCGTCATCTCCGCATCGACGAAGCCGAGCACCGCATCCAGCATCGCCTGGATCCTCGCTTCGCCAGTGGCCCGCAGCAGCCAGGCAAAGGCCAGCACGAGAAAGGCATGGTCATAGGCATCCCGGAGCGGGCTGACGACCTGCCCCTCCGGTGTGACGCTGTGGACAAAACCGCGCCGGCCATCCGGCTCATGGGCGACCTCAACCAACCGGTCATAGGCGCCGAGCGCCAGCGCCGCTCCCTCTGGGTACCAGCCGATGACGGCCGCATGGGCATAGACGTAGATCTGCCGCGCCTGCACCCGCACCCGCCGCACCGCGCCGGCGTCAGGCTGGCCATCTGGCAACAGCCGTTCCTGAAATAGGCCAGCCACAGCGTCATACCCCACGGTTGCCCAGTAGGGGAGCACGGTACCCGTCATCCACCGGACTAAATCTCGTTCGACGGTCATGCTCGGCCGTCCGTCATCGCACGCTTGCCGCCCTTGCCTCGACAGGCCCGCACCATGACCACAGCCACCGACATCGGCAACGCCCCTCGGCTTCGCTGCTTGCTCTCGGCCCGGACTCGCCTCACACAGGCCTCCTCGCGCAGCGGAAAGGACCAGGCCGCCATGAAAATCCTAGTCACTGGCAGCGCCGGCTTCATCGGCTTCCACCTTTCCCGCCGCCTGCTGGCTGAGGGCCATACCGTGACTGGCATTGACGCCATGGTTCCCTACTACGACCTCCGACTGAAAGAGGCCCGCCACGCCAAGCTCGCCCAGTCTCCCGCCTTCAAGCCCTTGATTCTCGACCTCGCCGCCGGCCTCGGCTCGGTGATGCAGGAGGAGGCGCCCGAGGTGGTCATCCACCTCGCCGCCCAGGCCGGCGTGCGCTATGCCTTGGAGCACCCAGAGAGCTACATCCACAACAACGTCGTCGCCAGCTACGCCTTGGCCGAGGCCTGCCGCCACCATCCGGTGGGGCACCTGCTGGTCGCCTCCACCAGCTCCGCCTATGGCGCCAACACGGCGATGCCCTTCCGCGAGACGGATGCAGTGGCGACGCCGCTCAACATCTACGCCGCCACCAAGCTGGCCACCGAGAACATCGCCCACAGCTACGCCCATCTCTGGAACCAGCCGACGACGGCCTTCCGCTTCTTCACCGTCTATGGCCCCTGGGGCCGGCCCGACATGGCGCTGTTCAAGTTCACCGACGCCATCCTCCGCGGCCGCCCGATCGACGTCTACAACCACGGCCTGATGGAGCGCGACTTCACCTATGTCGATGACCTGGTCGAGGCCATCCTCCGCCTCATCCCCTGCCGGCCGGAGATCGGCAAGCCGGTCAGCCCAGGCGACTCGCTGAGTCCCGTCGCGCCCTACCGGCTGGTCAATATCGGCAATGCCAAGCCGGTCCGACTGCTCGATTTCATTGCCGCCATCGAGCGGGCCACCGGCCGCGCTGCCGAGCGCAGCCTGATGGACATGCAGCCCGGCGAAGTGCTGAAAACCTGGGCCGACTCCAGCCTGCTCCAGGCGCTCACCGGCTACCGGCCGACCACCGACGTCGCCACCGGCGTTGCCCGCTTCGTCGCATGGTTCCGCGAATACTACGGCCTCTGACGCCGCATACCGTCCGTTACAATCCGCCCGAAGGCCGCGCCAATCCAGCCCCGATCCCGCCCCGACCCGCACCCCATCATCTTCTCGTGGACCCTTCCACAGGAGGACATGATGCGTCGCTTTCTCGTCGCAGCCGCTCTCGGCCTTGGGCTGCTCTCCGCAGGTGCCACGCCGAACGGTGCCGGCGCGGCGCCCTTTCCCCAGGAGGGGCCGGCGGTGGCTCTGGTGCACGGCCCCCATTGGCGGCACTACGCGCCCCCGCCGCGGCACCACCACTGGCACCGCTACGCCCCGCCGCCCCGGCATACCGGCTGGCATCGCCCCCACCATTACCAGCCGCGGCACTACGGCTGGCGCTGACCTCCCCGGCGGAGCACTCTCCGCCGATGGAGTCCCTTCTCATCCTGTTCGGCGCCGGCCTTCTCGCCGGCGCCATGAATGCCGCGGCCGGCGGCGGCTCCTTCGTCAGCATCCCGGCGATGGTCTTCGTCGGCATGCCCTCGGTCGCCGCCAACGCCTCGAGCACCGTCGCCCTGCTGCCGGGCACGATCGCCAGCGCCTGGGCTTGGCGGCGCGACTTCCGCCCCTTCGAAGGCATCCCCCTCCGCACCATGATCCTCATCAGCCTCGCCGGCGGCCTGGTCGGCGCGGTGCTGCTGCTGGTGACGTCGCAGCAGGCCTTCGACCTGCTGCTGCCCTGGCTGCTGCTGACCGGCACCATCGCCTTCGCCTTCGGCCGCCCGCTCGGCGCGGCGCTCCGCCGGCGGGTGAGGATCGGTCCGGGCGCAGTGACTGGCGCGCAGGTGCCGCTTGCCATCTATGCCGGGTATTTCGGCGGCGGCGTCGGCATCATGATGATGGCGGTCTGGAGCCTGCTCGGCGACACCGACATCCGCTCGATGAGTGCCGCCCGCACCATCCTGGTCAGCGCCGCCAATGCCGTCGCCGTGCTCTGCTTCGCCGTCGCCGGCCCGGTCCGCTGGCTGGAGACGGGGGTGATGCTCGTTGCCGCCGTCATCGGCGGCTACTTGGGCGCCAGCCTCGCCCGCCGCGTGCCCGGCCCCTGGCTGCGCGGCTTCGTCATCGCCTTCAGCGTGATGACGACCGCCGTCTTCTTCCGCCGCGCCTACGGCTAGCCGGCAAGGCCCGCGACCGCCTCCACCGCGATCGGGAAGCGCCGCACCCGCACCCCCGTTGCATGCCAGACGGCATTGGCCACTGCCCCGGCCGAGCCGGTGACGCCGATCTCGCCGACGCCCTTGATGCCGAGCGCATTCACATGCGGGTCCACCTCCTCGACTAGGATGGCCTCGAGCGAGGGCAGGTCCGCATTCACCGGCACATGGTACTCGCCGAGATTGGCATTCATCACCCGGCCGGAGCGCGGGTCGACGACCGCCGCCTCGTGCAGGGCGAAGGAGACGCCCCAGATCATGCCGCCGTAATACTGGCTCTGCACCATGCGCGGGTTGATGATCCGCCCCGCGGCGAAGGCGCCGACCAGCCGCGTCGCGCGGATCTGCCCGAGCTCCGGATCGACCTTCACCTCGGCGAAGACCGCGCCATGCGCGTGCATCGCATAGTGCTCCTGCGCCGCCGGGTCCATCGCGCCGGTGCCCCGTCCCTCGATCTCGCCGAGGCCGGCACGGGCCAGGATCTCGGCATAGGTCTCGCCCCGGCTCTCGTCGTCGCGCCGCACCAGCCGACCCTCACGCGCCACCACGCCCGCATTGCCGGCGCCGAAGAGCGGCGAGCGCCCGTCCGCCATCGCCAGCTCTGCCAACCGGGCGATGGCATCGGCGCCGGCGCCATGGATCGCCATGCCCGCCGTCGCGGTATGGGCCGAGCCGCCGGCGATACCCGCATCGGGCAAGCCGGAATGCCCGGCCCGGAACTCCACCTGATCGATCCCAAGACCAAGGCTGTCCGCCGCGATCTGGGCAAGCGCCGTCCAGGCCCCCTGCCCCATATCCTGGGCGCCGATTTCGACGAGGCCGCTGCCATCCGCGCGCAGCACCGCCCGCGCCTGGCCCTGGAACATCAGCGCCGGGAAGGTCGCGGTGCCGACGCCCCAGCCAACCAGCAGCCCGTCCGCATCGCGCATCTGCCGCGGCGCCAGCGGCCGCCCGGCCCAGCCGAAGCGCGCCGCCCCCTGGGCATAGCACTCGCGCAGCGCCTTGGAGGAGAAGGGCTTGCCGGTCGTCGGCTCCACCTCGGCGTAGTTCCTGAGGCGGAATTCCAGCGGATCCATGCCGCAAGCCGCCGCCATCTCGTCGATCGCGCCCTCCAGCGCGATGCTGCCGCTCGCCTCACCCGGCGCCCGCATGAACATCGGCGTCCCGGTGTCCAGCCGGACCGCATCGCTGGTCGTGACGATGGCCGGGCTGGCATAGAGGGTGTGCGTCACGCCACCGGCCGGCTCGAAGAAGTCGTCGAAGCTGCTGCTTGCCGTCCGCACATGGTGGTGGATGACGGTCAGCCCGCCCGCCGCGTCGGCACCAAGGCGCAGCGTCTGCCGCGTCGGCGCGCGATGCCCCAAGGCGGCCCGACCGCGAGCCTCGAGGCCGTCGCCCGGGAGGCCGGGCTCGGCATCGGCACGCTCTACCGCCACTTCCCGACGCGGGAGACGCTCTACGAGAGTGTCTACCGGCATGAGGTCGAGCAGTTGGTGGACCTCGCCGCCCGGCTCGAGGCCGAGGCGGCCCCGACCGAGGCGTTGCGCCGTTGGCTGGCAGCCAATGTCGAGTTCATCGCCACCAAGAAGGGAATGGCGGCCGCCCTCGCCATGGCCGCGCACAACTCGTCCGAGCTGGTCGCCTATTCGCTTGACCGCCTCGGCGCGGCGCTCGGCACCCTGCTGCACCGGGCGGTCGAGGCCGGCGAGCTGCGCCCCGATCTCGGTGCGGCGGAGCTGCTGCGCGCCCTGGTCGGCATCTGCTACGCGCAGGACAGCCCCGACTGGCGGGCCAATGTGCTGCGCACGGTCGATGTACTCATCGCTGGCCTGCGGCGCTGACCGCCATCCGTGCCGCCAGCAACATCGCATTGCGCATGGCCCCGGGACGAGCCATGCCACGCCCGGCGATCAGGGGCCCGGCGCCGCCCTATGCCGCCGGCTCGCCGAGCGAGAGCATCAGCCGGTTCGCCCAGTTGAAGAAGGCGGCCGACTGAATGACGTCGGCGATCGCCAGCTCGTCCAGCCCGACCTGGCGCAACCGCGCCACATGCGCCGGCCCGAAGGCGATCGGCGTCGCCGTCAGCGCCACCGAGGCCGCGACGATCGCCTCCCACCGCTCGCCCAGCGCCGCGCCGGTGCCCTCGTCGAGCAATCGCTGTACATCCTCCACCCGCTTCGAATAGGTCGCAGCGAAGCGCGCATGCACTGAGGCGCAATAGATGCAGCCGTTGACGCGCGAGGTCGCCGCCGCGGCCAGCTCCCGCTCCGCCCGCGGCAGCCCGGCATCGGTGTTGTAGAAGATGTCCTTGTCAGTGCGGGTACGCGCCTCCAGCGCCGCCGGGTCGCGCGCCAGCAGGCGGAAATAGGGCGAGCCGGCCCGTGACGCATCGACCAGCGCCGCCATGTGCCGCGGCGTCAGCGCCTCGGGCGCCAGCGGCTCCAGCCAGGGCAGCCAGTCGAGCTGGGCGCGGGTGAAGACTGCCGGCACCGCATGCGGCAGGGGTGTCAGCACTGGCTCGGTCATGGCGATGCCTCGAGGCTGGCCCGCAGCACCGCAAGGCCACGGATGGTGCGGATCTGGAAGCTGAGGAAGGCGGCGATCTGCGACAGGGTGACGATGCCGGTGGTCGACCACCCCGCATCCAGCAGCCGCTGCAGGTCGGCCGGCGCCGCGTCCCGCGGATGCAGGACCAGCATGTGCAGATGCGCGCAGGCCGCCGCCAGCCGCGCCCCGAGCCGCCCCGCCAGCGCCTGGTCCGGCTGCCAGACCAGGCCCTCGCTATCCTCCGCGCTCAAGGGACCGGGCGGATAGTGGCCGAAGGGCCCCGGCCCGCCCGACGCGGCCACCGCCTCGGCGATGGCCGCCCGCAACCCGGCCGCCAGCCCCTCGGCATGGAAGGCTTCGATTTCGGCCTCGCCATGCAGGCCGCACACATAGGCCGCCAGCGCCCGGCGCTCCTCCAGGGTCACCTCGCCCGGCGCCTCGGGAGCGAAGAGCGCGTCATGGCTCGCCTGGGCCTGCCGCCGCGCCTCCGGCCGCCGGGCGCGGACCGCATCCAGCGCCGAGCCGGGCTGGATGCCGGCCAGGCGGTCGATCACATCCGTCATCATGCCACCCGCCGTTCGGCCAGCCCGCCCGGCGGCGCCCAGCCCAGCGCCGGCGCCACCTGCCCCGCCACCAGCTCCAGCGAGCGCAGGATGTAGGGATGCGGCGGATCGACCGAATGCACCTGCACCGCCAGCTCCGTCGCCCGCGCCAGCACCCTATCCGCCTGCAGCGAGGCCACCACCTCCGCCGCCGTGCCGAGATGCACGTCGAAGGCAGCGACCATCTCCTGCACCGTCTCCCACCCGGTGGCGCGGCCCTGTGCCATCGCCCGGTCGCGGAACCGGCCGAGCCCCTGCTCCGCCAGCCGCCACGCCTCGTCCCGCCGGTCGGCGACGAAGACCGAGCGCGAGGCAAGGATGCGCGGCGCGCAGCCCGGCGGCAGCGCCGCGAGATAGGCGTCGATCATCGGCTCCTGGATGTCGGCCAGGGTGAGGTTGGGCGCCTCCGCCGGCCGCGGCTGGGTGCGCGAGAGCATCAGCCCATCCCCCGCCGCCCCGGCCCGCCGCGCCCCCTCCACGGTGAAGGTCGCCTGCCAGATCCGCCCGGCGAGCCCCGGCGCCGGTGGATAGAGCCGATCCCCGCCCGGCAGCGCCCCACCCTCCCAGGCGGTCCGCAGCAGCGCCGCATTGGCGTCGAAGATCGCCCCCCGCGTCGCTGGATCGAGCCCGAAGGCCTGGAAGGCGGTGAGATTGCCCCCCGGCCCGATGCCCACCTCGAGCCGCCCGCCGGAGACCAGGTCGAGCACCGCGGCATCCTCCGCGACCCGGATCGGCAGCTCGAGCGGCAGGGTGACGATTCCCGTCCCCAGCCGGATGCGATGGGTCCGCGCCGCGACCTGCGCCAGGAACACGAAGGGCGCCGGCAGCCCGCCCTCATGCTCATGGAAATGGTGCTGCGCCACCCAGGCGGACTCGAAGCCGCAGCGCTCGGCATGCAGGATCTGCTCGGTCGCCAGCCGGTAGCGCTCCGCCGGTGCGACCTCGTCGAGGACCCGGGTGAAGAAGCCGAGCCGCTTCGGTGCCGTCATCCCACATTCTCCCCGTCGCGCGCCACCCCGCCAAGATAGGCATCGCGGATGCGCGGATCGCGCAACAATTCGCCAGCAGGCCCCTCAAGGGCGATCCGCCCGGTCTGCAACACATAGCCGTAATGGGCGATGCCGAGCGCCAGGCTAGCATTCTGCTCCACCATGAACACCGTCACCCCCTCACGGTTGATCGCCTGGATCAGCGCCAGCACCCGATCGACGAAGAGCGGCGAGAGCCCCATGGTCGGCTCGTCCATGCAGATCAGCCTCGGCCGGCCCATCAGGGCGCGGGCCATGGCAAGCATCTGCTGCTCGCCGCCCGACATGGTCCCGGCCCGCTGCCCCAGCCGCTCCCGGAGCCGGGGAAACAGGCCGAGCACCCGCTCCTCGTCGCTGGCGATGGCGGCGCGATCGCGGCGCGCATAGGCGCCCATCAGCAGGTTCTCGCGCACCGTCATGGCGGGAAACAGCCGCCGCGCCTCCGGCACCGAGCCGATCCCCCGCCGGATCACCTGCGGCGTCGGCAGGCCGGTGATCTCCGCCCCGTCGAACCAGACCCGGCCCGAGCCTGGCCGTTGCAGGCCGAGGATGGTCTTCATCGTCGTCGACTTGCCGCTGGCATTGCCGCCGAGCAGGCAGACGATCTGTCCCGCCTCGACCGCGAGGTTCAGGTCGAAATGCACCTGCACCGGCCCGTAGAAGGAGTTGATCCCCTCCAGCCGCAGCAGTGCGCTCATGGTACCGTTCCCTGGGCCGGCTCCCGCGCCCGCCCGGCCTCGCGGTGGCCGAGATAGGCCTCGATCACCGCCGGGTCGTGCCGCACCGCCTGCGGCAGCCCCTCGGCGATGCGCCGTCCGTTGTCCATGACGATCACCCGGTCGGAGAGCCGCATCACCATCTCGAGCTTGTGCTCGATCAGCAGGATGGTGAGGCCGCTGCGCTTCAGCCCGGCGACGACCTCCTGCATCTCCGCCGTCTCGGTCTCGTTCATCCCCGCCGTCGGCTCGTCGAGCAGCAGCAGGCGGGGGTGCAGCGCCAGCGCCCGCGCGATCTCGACGCGCCGCCGGTTGGCATAGGAGAGGCTGAAGGCCGGATGGTCGAGCCGCGGCATCAGCCGCTCGCCGAAGAACGCAATGATGCGGAGGGCATCCTCCCGCAGCGCCGCCTCCTCCGCTCGCACCGCCCGCGGCCGGATTGCGGCAAGCCCCAATTCCAGCAGCGGCCCGAGCACCGGCACCGAAGGCCGCACCGCCCGGAGCCGCGCATGCGCGCCCACCAGCACATTGTCGAGCACGCTGAGATTGCCGAAGACCCGCCCATGCTGGAAGGTGCGCGCCAGCCCGAGCCCCGCCAGCCGCTCCGCCGCCGCGCCCGTCACCTCCTGGCCGAACAGCCGCACGCTGCCCGCATCCGGCCGGTCGAGCCCGCTGACCAGGTTGAACAGCGTCGTCTTTCCCGCCCCGTTCGGCCCGATGATGCTGAGCAGCTCGCCCTCCCGCAGGTCGAGCGCCGCATCGGCCACCGCGGCGACGCCGCCGAAACGCTTATGCAAGCCGCGGATTTCGAGCACCGGCGCCATCACACCGTCCCCATCAGACCCTGCGGGCGGAAGCGGATCAGCAGCAGCAGCACGATGCCGTAGATGAGGATCCGGTACTCGGCAAGGAAGCGGAAGGCCTCCGGCAGCGCGATCAGCAGCGTCGCCCCCAGTACCGCGCCGAGGACGTTCCCGAGCCCGCCGAGGATCACCATGGTCAGCGCCAGGATGGAGATGCTGGCGCCGAAGGTCTCGTGGTTGATGTAGGAATAGGCATGCGCAGTGATCGCACCGCTGATCCCCGCCGCGAAGCCGCCGAAGCCGAAGGCCAGCGCCTTGTAGCGGTCGCCGCTGACGCCGTAGGAGCGCGCCGCCACCGGGTCGTCGCGGATCGCCCGCCAGGTCCGCCCGAGATGCGAGCGCAGCAGCCGCAGCTGCAACAGCGCCAGCAGCACCAGCACGGCGAGGCAAAGCCAGTAGGTACCCTCCACCGAGCCGAGGTCGAGGCCGAAGACCTCGAGCGGCGGGATGCCGCCAAGCCCGATCGCGCCGCGGGTCAGCCCGGTCCAGTTGAGGATGACGAGCGCGACGATCTCGCCGATGCCGAGCGTTGCGATGGAGACGTAATGCCCGGTCAGCCGGAAGGCCGGGAAGACCAGCAGCGTGCCGAGCGCGGCTGTCACCAGCCCCGCCATCGGGATGGAGAGCGCCACCGGCCAGCCCGCATCCATCGCCAGCAGGCCGGAGGCGTAGCCGCCGATCGCCAGCAGCGCCGCATGGCCGAGCGAGACCTGTCCCACGGTGCCCGCCACCAGCGTCAGGCTCAGCGCCAGCATCGCATACATCAGCGAATTGGCGCCGATCTGCAGCACATAGGGCTGCCCGGCGAGGGGCAGCAGCGCCGCCAGGGCGATCACCGCGACCACCGCCCAGCGCGGCACCACCACCGGCCGCGACCGGGCGATGAAGGTGCCCGTCATCGGCTCCGGCGGCAGCGAGCGCCGCGCGGCGAAGAGCCCGTTCGGCCGCCAGACCAGCATGGCGATCAGCAGCACGAAGGCGAAGAGGTTGCGGTAGGAGGTGCCGAAGAGCGCGATGCCGTAGCTCTCGGTCAGCCCGAGGATGAGCGAGCCGGCGATCGCCCCGGGGACATTGCCAAGCCCGCCGATGATGAGCGCGACGATGCCCTTCAGCGTCGCCTCGAAGCTCATCGCCGTGCTGATCTGGTTGTAGTACATGCCGACCAGCACGCCGCTGACGCCGCTCAGCGCCGAGGCGATGGCAAAGACCGCCATGTTCACGCGGTTGACGTCGACGCCCATCTGCTGCGCCGCGTCCGCATCCTGTGCCGTCGCCCGCACCGCCCAGCCGAGCTTGGTGAAGCGCAGGAAGCCGTAGAGCACCACGGCCGAGATCAGCCCGATGCCGGCGATCAGCAGGTCGAGCGCGCCGATGGTGCCGCCGCCGATGGCGACGCGCCACTCCGGCACCTGCATCGGCACGGCCCGCGGGTCTGGTGTGAAGAGCAGCTGCACCACCTGGTCGAGCACCAGCGCGATGCCGATGGTCGCCAGCAGCGGCGCGATGCGCGAGCTGCCATGCAGCGGCCGCAGCCCGATCCGCTCGATCCCCACCCCCACCAGCGCCGAGACCACCACCACGCAGAACAGCGTCACCGGCAGCGACGTATCCAGGTAGGTGATCGCTGCCCAGCCGACATAGGCGCCGACCACATAGACCGAGCCATGCGCGAAATTGACCAGGTTGGCGACGCCGTAGATCAGCGCCAGCCCGACGGCCAGCAGCGCATAGATATTGCCGATGACGAAGCCGTTGACCGTGTAGTCGAACCAGGCGCCGCCCATCAGGACCACAGCGTGAAGCGGCCGTCCTTCACCACCAGCCGCTTGTAGCGGGCGCCCTCCACCCGGCGGGTGTTCGGGTCGAACTGCATGGTGCCGAAGACCACGCTCGGCACGCCCCGCACCTTGGCCAGCCCCTCGCGCACCGCTGCCCGCGTCGCGCCATACTGGTTCACCAGCGTGGAGGCGAGGATCATCGTGTCATAGGCGGTGGCGTTGAAGGTATCCGGCTCGCGGTTGTACCTGGCGCGGAAGGCATTGACGAAGCGCTGCACCTCCGGCCGCGGCTCGTCGGGGAAGAAGGTGGTGATGACATGCACGCCGTTCACCGCATCCCCGCCCAGCTCCAGCAGCTTCGGCGAATAGACCGAGCTGACCGCGACGATCGCCTGCGGCAGGCCGAGCGTCCGGATCTGCCGCACGATGGTCGCGGCATCGGCGTAATAGGCCAGCAGCACGATGCAGTCCGGATTGCTGTCGCGGATGCGCACCAGGGTCGAGCGGAAGTCGCGCTCGCCCGGCAGGAAGCCCTCCGCGGCCGTCACCTCCGCCCCCTTCTCCTTGGCCGCGGCAGCGAAGAGGTTCTTGCTGGTCACGCCCCAGTCGGTGTTGAGGTGGATCACCCCCAGCCGCCGCTTGCCGAGGCCAGCGATGGCGTAATCCGCCAGCCCCGGCTGCTCCTCTGCCTGGCTGATGGAATTGCTCCACATGTAGTTGCCGCCCTTGGTGAAGTCCGGGTGCGAGTTGGTGAAGCCGAACTGCACCAGCTTGGCGCGCTGGTAAATCGGCGAGGCCGCCATCGAGGCCGGCGAGGAGAAGTCGCCGAGCTCCATGATGATGCGCGGGTCGTTGACGAACTTCTGCGCGATGGCGACCGCTTGCCGCGGGTCGCTTTGGCTGTCCTCGAAGACGTACTGGATCTGCCGCTGCGCGGTCGGGTTGACCTCGGCTAGCGCCAGGTCGAAGGCATCCTTCCACTGTGCGCCGTACTGCGCGTTTGGCCCGGTTAGCGGCCCGCTGACACCGACATGAACGGTCTCGGCCGCAGCGGCCGGCCGCGTGGCGGCAGCCCCGGCAACCAGCCCGGCGAAAAGCGAACGACGGCGCAGCGGGATCATGGGGGGCTCTCCTGCCTTGGTCATCAGTCTGCCGCATCCGAGCATGGATCGCTGCACTGCACCATAGGCTTGCGGCCCACGGCCTCGCCCGGCAGCGGCACCCGCCATGCCATCGCGCCCGCTGCCAGCAAGGCCGCCGCCGCCAGCAGCGAGGGCAGGCTGAAGCTTCCCGTCCGGTCGTGCAGCAGCCCGGCCAGCGCCGGCCCGACGATCTGACCGATGCCGAAGGCTGCCGTCAGCACTGCGAGGGTCCGCCGGGGGTCGGCCGCCGACAGCGCCCGCCCGCCGGCCAGCCCCAGCGCGGTCAGCCCCATGAAGGTCCCGCCCAGCAGCGCCGCCGCGACCAGCGCCCCGGCCGCGCCCGGCCAGAGCACGCTCGCCGCCACCCCGGCCGCCTCGACCAGGCAGGCCGCGGCGAAGCTGCGCGCCAGGCCGAAGCGCCGTCCGCCCCATCCCCACAGCGCCACCGAAGGAACCGCCGCCAGCCCCACCACCAGCCAGACGAAGGGCTCTACCACCCGCAGCGCCGCCTCCGCCCGGACGATCGCAACGAGGAAGGTCGCGGTGACGACATAGCCGAAGCCGAACAACCCATAGGCCATGGCCCACCACGCCAGCCAGCTGCCCTCGCCGGCCGGTCGCGGGGCAACGGGCCTCGCCGCCGCCTCCTCCCTCGGCACCAGCCAGGCCACGGCCCCTACCGCCGCCAGCGAGACCAGCCCGGAGGCGCCCCACAACTCACGCCAGCCCAGGCCCGGCACGGCGACCAGCCCGGCCGAGACGGCGATCCCCACTCCCACACCCGCGAAATGCAACGCGGCCAGGCCGCCGCATCCCGCCGCCGCCAGCCGGTCCAGCACCAGGGCCGAGGCGAAGACCAGCACGAAGGCGCTTGCCGCGCCGCCGATCCCGCGCAGCAGCAGGAAGGCCGGCAGGCCGGAGGCCACCCCCATCGCTCCCGTCGTCGCCGCCCCGAGCGCCAGCGCCCCCAGCAGCCAAGCCCGGCGGGATCCCGGCAGCCGCGCCGCAGCCAGCAGCGCCCCGGCGAGATAGCCGCAGAAATTGGCCGAGGCGATCAGCCCCGCCTGGCCGCCCGTCAGCTCGAGCCCCTCGGCCATGGCCGGCAGGAGAGGCGTATAGACGAAGCGGCCGATGCCGATCGCCGACGCCAGCGCCAGCATTCCGCCAAGCGCCAGCGGCCGCCCCGCGACCTGATTCCGCACTGCCAGCATGCCACCCTCCGGAGCCAACCGACCCCGGTCAGGCTGCACCGGCCGCGGCATCCGGAAAAACGATTTGTCCTGATCCTTGCTATCGTTGCCTGCGATGGCTCATGCTTGGCGGGCGGGAGGACGCCGTCGCCGATCTCTGCGACGGCCTCGGCCGCCGCCACACGGCGGAGGAGGTGCTCCGCATCATGAAGGACAGCCGCATCGGCGCCTTCGGCGTGCTCGGCCTCGCCTTCGCCCTGGCGCTGCGGGCCGGCGGGCTGATGGTCCTGCCCGATGCCGCCTCGGTCGCCATCGTGCTGGTCGTCTCCGGCTGGGCCGCCCGGCTGCTGATGCTGGCCGCGATGCTCGCCATCCCGCTGATGCCCGGCCGCGCCGGCCTCGGCGGCAGCGTCGCCTCCCGGGCCGGGCCGCACAGCCTCGCCCTCGCGCTGCTGCTCACCCTCCCGGTGCCCCTACTCGGCCTCTGGTGGGATGCGCGGGCGATGCTCCTTGCCGCCATCGGCGCCGCCCTCTTCCTCGCCTGGTTCCGCCGCCTGGTGCTGCGGCGCCTTGGCGGCAGCACCGGCGACTGCTTCGGCTTCGCCGCCTATGCGGGGCTGGTGCTGACCAGCCTCGCCTTCGCCGCCGGGCTTTGAGCGGGTGCGCCTGCTCCTCCTCCGCCATACGAAGGTCGGCGCCTCCTGGCGCCAGCGCTGCTACGGCCGCAGCGAGGCCCCGCCCGGTGCCAAGGGCCGCGCCGCCCACCGCCTCGCCGCCCGCCTCCCGACCGGCGGCGTGGACGCGCTGCACGCCTCCCCCTCGCGCCGCGCCGCCCTGCTCGCCGGGCTGCTCGCCCGCCGCCTCGCCCTGCCCATCCGCTGGAACCGCCGCCTGATGGAGCGCGACTTCGGCGCCTGGGAAAGCCAGCCCTGGGACGCGATTTGACAGGCCGAAGGCAGCGCCATGGACGGTATGATCGACGCCCCTGCCCGCTTCCGCCCCGGCGGCGGCGAGACGACGGAGGAGCTGGCCGCCCGCGCCCTTGCCTGGCTCGCTGCCCTTCCCGCCGAGGCCTCGGTCATCGCCGTCTCGCATGGCGGCCCCATCGCCGCCCTCGCCGGATGCCTGCTCAACCTCCCCATGCGCGACTGGTTCGCCTGGCTGCCGCCCGAAGGCGGCGGCCTCCTCATCGAGCGCCCCGTCACGGGCCCGCCCGGCATCACCCGCTGGCCAGCAGCCCCAGCTCCCGCGCCTTGATCTGCAGGGCCAGCACCTTCGAGAAGATCCGGCACTGCGCCAGCCCGCCCGCATGGAACCAGAGGCCGGGCTGTCCCGTCGGCCGCCACATGCCGTGCAGCTCGCCCTCCGCGTCATAGCCCCAGACGCGCCCGACCCTCGCCCCCACCGCCTCGCCGAGGATGCGCCGTGCCGCCTCCGCCTGCCCCTCATACCCCGTCGCCAGCACGATGAGGTCGGCCGGCTTCACGCTGCCGTCGCGCAGCACCGCCCCCTCTGGCCCGAAGCGCTCGATCTCGTCGAACTGCATCAGCCCGACGCGACCCTCGACGATCATCTGCGAGCATCCGGCATCGAAGTAATACCCGCCGCCGCGGCTCTGATACATGATCTGCCAGCCGCTCCCCTCCTCGCCGAATTGCAGGCGGAAGCCGCGCCGCTCCAGCCCCTCCAGCAGCTCCCGGTCGGCCTCCCGGTTCCGCTCCGTCATCAGCTGGTGCGCCCGCCTGTAGACGGGGAAGGGGAAGGAGGTCGCCAGCAGGTCGAGGTCCTCGAAGGGGATGTCCTCATCGTAGAGCGCGTAGGGCGCCTGCGCCTCCTTCAGGCTGACGACGAGGGTCGGCCGCCGCTGAATTAGCGTCACCTCCGCCGCGCCCGAGACGGCGAGGTCCTGCGCCACGTCATGCCCCGAAGTCCCGGTGCCTAGCACCAGCGCCCGCTTGCCCCGCCAGTCGAGCCCGCTGCCATGCCGCCCCGAATGCGTCACGGTGCCGCGGAAGTCGCGCAGCCCCGGCAGGTCCGGGATCTTCGGCGTCGTGCTCGTGCCGTTGGCGAAGACGATGTGCCGCGGCCGCATCCGCCGCTCCGTCCCGTCGGCCTTGCGCAGCAGCACGTCCCAGCACTGCGCCGCCTCGTCCCACTCGCCCGAGACCAGCTCCGTCCCGGTCCAAACATTCAGCTCCATCGCCTCGGCATAGAGCTCGAACCAGTTCGCCAGCATGTCCTTCGGGATGAAGACCGGCCAGCTCTTCGGGAAGGGCATGTAGGGCAGGTGGTTGACCCGCGTCTCGTTGTGCAATGTGAGCGCGTGGTAGCGCCGCCGCCAGCTGTCGCCGATGCGCCCCTCCCGCTCCACCACCAGCGTATCGACCCCGAGCAGCGCCAGCCGCGCCGCGACGGAAAGCCCCGCCTGCGCCGCCCCCACCACCAGCACCGCCGGGTCCCGATCGGCATAGGCCCGCGCGCGGTTCCGCCGGTCGAGCCAGTTCTCCCCGCCGAAATTCCGCCGCCAGTCGACATCCTGCCAGCGCCGGCCATTGGCCGGGTCCTCATGCCCGCGGATCTCGTCGAGCGCCGTCATCAGCGTCCAGGCCCGCGGCCCGTCCGCCTCCTGCACCAGCCGGACGACGCCGTTGCACGGCCCCACCACTGTCTCGAAGGTGAAGATCACCTCGATCGCCTCGGTGCCCGCCCGCCGCACCACCCTCGGCCGCGTCCGCCCTTCGGCCAGCCGCACCGCCCTCGGCGCCATCGGCGCGAGGCATGGCTGCAGCCGCGCAGCGATCGCCGCCGCCCCGGAGACGGTATGCAGCTCCCAGGTGAAGGCGAGGAGGTCCCGCCAGTGGCACTCCCCGGCGAAGAGCGCGGCGATGCGCGCCGGGTCACCCGCCTCCAGCGCCGATGCGAATTCGTCGAGCCAGGTCTCGGCCAGGGCCTCGGCCGACCGGCCGGTCAGGATGCCATCCATGGGCTGCGCTCCTCCAACCCGGCCTTCGTACCGGGCCGGCATCGCGTCCAGGCGATGCTAGACCGGAGACAAGCCCGGCTGAAAGCCGCGATCAGCCCGCCCGCTGCGCCTCGCCCGCCGGCTGCCGCACCCGCTTCGTCACCATCCGCTCATGCAGCTCGCGAATCGCCGTCGAGCCCGTCTTCTCGAAGGCGAAGGGCAGCACCGCATGTGCGAAGCAGGCGAGCGAGGCCCCGAGCAACCGCCAGCCGAAGCTGCCCGCCGTTGCCATGTGCTCCAGATAGGTCTCGTTGACCGAGGCCGGGTGTCGGGTGAAGGACCAGCGGGTCATGGCAGCCTCCTCTCGGGACCGGGAGATCATCCCCTGCCGCCGCCGGAAGCAGGTTGCAAAATTGCCCCTGGCGGCGGAAACTTCCGCAACTCCATTCCAATCCAGGCGGATACCGAGGCATGGCATTCCAACTGGACAGGATCGACCGCAGCATCCTCGCCGCCCTGCAGGACGATGCCACTCTCCCCGTCGCCGAGGTCGCCGAGCGCGCCGGCCTCTCCGCCTCGCCCTGCTGGCGCCGCATCCGCCGGCTGGAGGAGGAGGGCATCATCCGCCGCCGCGTCGCCCTCCTGGATGCCGAGAAGCTCCGCGTCGGCGTCACCGTCTTCGTCGGCATCCGCACCAGCCAGCACAATGCCGCCTGGGCGGAGCGCTTCTGCCGCCTGGTCTCGGCCATCCCCGAAGTGGTGGAATTCCACCGCATGAGCGGCACGGTGGACTACCTGCTGCGCGTCGTCGTCCCCGACATCGCCGCCTATGACGCCATCTACAAGCAGCTCATCGGCATCGGGGACCTGCTGGATGTCAGCTCCGGCTTCTCCATGGAGCGGATCAAGTACACCACCGCCCTGCCGACCCACTACGCGCCTTGACCGCCGCTACCAGCGGACGAAGACGCCCGTCGCCGGGCCGGCCAACGAATTCCAGCTCTCGACGCAATGGATGCCGCAGCGCTTGGCCCAGCCCGGCAGCACGGCCGAGCCGAAGAGCGGGCGCATCAGCGCCGGGTTCTCCCGCACCACCACCAGCCGCCCGCGCTCGCCGCGCTGGCAGCGCGCCTGGCCGGCATTGCAGGCCTCGCCCTGGTCCCGCTCCTCCTCCGCAGCCGTCCACATCTCCGCCTCCAGCCCGGCGATGCCGCGCTGCACCGTCTCCCGCAGCTCGGCGGGCAGCGCCTGCCAGCTCGGCCGGTGCGCGGTGAGGAAGGACATCGCCCAGCCCAGCGGCAGGGTGGAGACATGGGTGGTGACGCGGTGGAGCCCGATCGCATTGCCCGGCAACCCGCCGGTGATGGCGCAATCCACCAGCCCCTCGCGCATCCCGGCGAGGATCTGGTTGAACGCCATCACCACCGGCTGCGCCCCGAGCGCCAGCAGCAGGTCCGCCTGGTTCACCGAGGCGACGCGCACCCGCAACCCCGCCACGTCCCGCAGCCCGGCGAAGGGCTTGTTGCAGAAGGCCACCTGCGGCGGCCGGATGAAGACCGCCAGGAGCTCGGCCGAGTATTGCTCGGCGAGGATCATGCGGATCCGCGGCAGCCAGAGGTCGACCATCCGCTTCAGCGCCGCCGTATCCTCGGCCAGCAGCGGCAGGTCGGCCACCGCCAGCTCCGGCTCGTCGAGAGCGATGGCATTGGCCTCCACCGTGCCGAACAGCACGACGCCGCTGCGCATGACGTTCAGCATCGCCTCCGGCACCACGCCGGCCTGGGCGAAGGATTGCTGCGTCACCACCATCCGCCCGCCGGTGAGGGCAGGCAGCCGCCGCGTCCAGAAGGGCTGTTCGATGCGGTCGAACTGGCTGGTGCCGGAGAAGCCGCCGATCACCCGGACCTGGAGCGGAGGCGGATCGGCAGCACGGGCCGGGGCTGCCGCCAGCCAGAGCATCGCAGCCAACCCGAGCATACGACGGAACACCAGACCCATGCCCCTCACGCCTTCCTGCCCCAGCGTGGACGGACCATAGGCCAGCCCCGGCTCAGCCGGCGCGGCGAATCGCAACCGCAAAAAATGGCGCGCCCGAAGAGATTCGAACTCCTGACCCCCAGATTCGTAGTCTGGTGCTCTATCCAGCTGAGCTACGGGCGCGCAGCCGCCGAAGCGGCGAGGCAGGCGAAATAGCGGAGGCCGCGCCGCGGCGCAACCCCCTTATCCGCCCATCACAGGGAGAGCTTCTCGAGCTCCCGCACCACGGCCTCGCCCATCACGCTGGTGCCGACCCGGGCCATGCCGGGCTGCATGATGTCGGCCGTGCGCAGCCCGCCGGCGAGCACCTTCTCCACCGCCGCCTCGACCAGCCCTGCATCCTCCTCCATGCCGAAGGACCAACGCAACAGCATGGCGAAGGAGAGGATCTGCGCGCAGGGGTTGGCGATGCCCCGCCCCGCGATGTCCGGCGCCGACCCATGGATCGGCTCGTAGAGCGCATGGCGCCTGCCGCTGGTCGGATCGACCGCACCGAGCGTCGCCGAGGGCAGCATGCCGAGCGAGCCGGTCAGCGCCGCCGCCAGGTCGCTGAGGATGTCGCCGAAGAGGTTGTCGCCGAGGATGACGTCGAACTGCTTCGGCCGCGAGCAGAGCTGCATCGCGCAGTTGTCGGCATACATGTTCTCGAGCTGCACGTCCCGGTACTCGGCCTGGTGCACCTCGCCGACCACGGCCCGCCAGAGCCGGCCGGACTGCATGACATTCGCCTTCTCGACGCTCGTCACCTTGTTGCGGCGCTTCCGCGCCAGGTCGAAGGCGACGCGCGCCACGCGGGCGATCTCGTCCTCGAAATAGACCTGGGTGTCGAAGCCCCGGCGGCGGCCATCGGGCGCCTTCTCCACGCCGCGCGGCTCGCCGAAATAGACGCCGCCCACCGTCTCGCGCACCACCATGATGTCGACGCCGCGGACGATATCGGCCTTCAGCGAGGAGGCCTCGGCCAGCGGGTCCATCACCAGCGCCGGGCGGAGATTGGCGAAGAGCCCCAGATCCTTCCTGAGCCGCAGGATGCCAAGCTCCGGCCGCTGCTCGAAGGGCAGGCTGTCCCATTTCGGCCCGCCGACGCTGCCGAACAGCACCGCATCCGCCGCGCGCGCCTTGGCCACCGTCTCGTCCGGGCAGGGCGTGCCGACCGCGTCGATCGCGGCGCCGCCGACCAGCCCCTCCTCGATGCGGAAGCTGACGCTCCGCCGCCGCTCCATCCAGTCGATGACGCGGGTGACCTCGTTCATCACCTCGGGGCCGATGCCGTCGCCCGGCAGCACCAGCAGCGTCTTGTTCGCAGCCATCGACTATCCTCGCCTTATGCGCCGTAGAGCCAGGGCTGCGCCGCCCGCTGCTTCGCCTCGAAGCCGTCGATGGCCGGGGCGTGCTGCATGGTCTGGCCGATATCGTCGAGCCCGTTCAGCAGCAGGTGCCGCCGCAGCGGGTCGATCTCGAAGGGGATCTCCTCGCCCGAGGGCCGCACCACCACCTGCCGCTCCAGGTCGACGGTGATGCGCGCATTGCCGCCCATCCTCGCGTCTTCCATCAGCTGTGCGCAGACCTCGCGCGGCAGCTTCACCGGCAGCACGCCGTTCTTGAAGCTGTTGTTGTGGAAGATGTCGGCGAAGTCGGGGGCGATGACGCAGCGGATGCCGTAGTCCAGCAAGGCCCAGGGCGCATGCTCGCGCGACGAGCCGCAGCCGAAATTCTCGAAGGCGATAAGGATCTCGGCCTTGCGGTAAGGCTCCTGGTTGAGGACGAAGTCGGGGTTCTCCGACCCATCCTCCCAGTAGCGGAAATTGGCGAAGAGGTGCTTGCCGAAGCCCGTCCGGCTGATCGACTTGAGGAACCGTGCCGGAATGATCTGGTCGGTGTCCACATTGGCCTTCGGCATCGGCGCCGCGATGCCGGTGAGGGTCGTGAAGGCTTCCATCAATGGGTCTCCTTCGGCTGGAAATCCCGCACATCGGCCAGCCGCCCGGCCAGCGCACTGGCTGCCGCCGTCGCCGGCGAGACCAGATGCGTCCGCCCCCCCGGCCCCTGTCGCCCCTCGAAATTCCGGTTCGAGGTGGAGGCCGAGCGCTGGCCGGGCTTCAGCTTGTCCGGATTCATGCCGAGGCACATGGAGCACCCCGCCTCGCGCCACTCGAAGCCGGCCTCCTGCAGGATGCGGTCCAGCCCTTCGGCCTCCGCCTGCTTCTTCACGAGGCCCGAGCCCGGCACCACCAGCGCCCGCACCCCGTCGGCGACCTTGCGGCCGCGGGCGATGCTGGCGGCGATGCGGATATCCTCGATCCGGCTGTTGGTGCAGGAGCCGATGAAGACGACATCGACCGGCAGGTCCTGCAGCCGCTGCCCCGGCGTCAGCCCCATATACTGCATCTTACGGCGGAACTGCTCGCGCCGCGCCTCGTCCTCGACCGCTTCCGGGTCGGGCACGGTCGCGGTGATCGGCAGCACGTCCTCGGGGCTGGTCCCCCAGGTGACCTGCGGCGCGATCTCATGCGCCGCCAGCCGCACCACGCGGTCGAAATGCGCCCCCGCATCGGTCGGCAGCGTCTTCCACCAGGCGATGGCCCGCTCCAGCGCCTCGCCCTTCGGCCCCTGCGGCGTGCGGGCGATGTAGTCGAAGGTGGTCTGGTCCGGCGCCACCATGCCGGCCCGCGCCCCGCCCTCGATCGACATGTTGCAGAGCGTCATCCGCCCGGCCATGTCGAGCCCGCGGATCGCATCGCCCGCATACTCGATCACATGGCCCGTGCCGCCGGCGGTGCCGATCCGGCCGATGATGGCGAGCGTCACATCCTTCGCCGAGCAGCCGACGGCGAGGCTCCCCTCGACCAGGACCTGCATGTTCTTCGCCGGCTTCTGCAGCAGCGTCTGCGTCGCCAGCACATGCTCCACCTCGGAAGTGCCGATGCCGAAGGCCAGCGCCCCCATGGCCCCATGCGTCGAGGTATGGCTGTCGCCGCAGACGATGGTCATGCCGGGCAGCGAGCGGCCGAGCTCCGGCCCGATCACATGGACGATGCCCTGCCGGTCATCCAGCAGCGGGATGAAGGGCACGCCGAATTCGACGACGTTCTTCTCGAGCGTCTCGACCTGCAGCCGGCTCTCGGGATCGACGATCCCGGTGTAGCGGCTGGCGTCGGTTGCGATGTTGTGGTCGATGACCGCGAGCGTCGCATCCGGCCGGCGGACCTTGCGGCCGGCGGCGCGAAGCCCGTCGAAGGCTTGGGGCGTCGTCACCTCATGAGTGAGGTGGAGGTCGATGTAGAGAAGGGCGGTGCCGTCGGGCAGGGTCTCGACGACATGGGCGTCCCAGATCTTGTCGAACAACGTGCGCGGTTTCTGCGCTGACATGACGTACCCCAAGTATGTGCTGGGCGCCCCGGGCCGCCCGGGCCCGGGGACGCCGTTGGTTCAGCCTTGCGCCTCGGCCGTCGGACGGACCTCGCGCTTCTCGATGATGCGGGCGGCCTTGCCGGTCCGGCCCCGCAGGTAATAGAGCTTCGCGCGCCGCACCTTGCCGCGGCGGACCACCGCGATCTCCGTCACGGAAGGCGAGTAGAGCGGGAAGACGCGCTCCACGCCCTCGCCGTAGGAGAGCTTGCGGACGGTGAAGTTGCTGTTCACGCCCTTGTTGCTGCGGGCGATGACCACGCCCTCATAGGCCTGGGAGCGCACGCGCTCGCCCTCGACCACCCGCACCATGACGCGCACGGTGTCGCCCGGGCCGAATTGCGGCACGCCGCGGAGGCCGGAGAGGCGGGCAAGCTGGTCCGCCTCGAATTGCTGAAGCAGGTTCATGATGCGTTGTCCTTTGCGATCCGATGTCTAGGCGGCGCTGGCCTGGCCGTCCAGCGCGATAGGGTTGTCGGAGCCATGCCGGGCCCACAGGTCGGGCCGGCGCGTCCGTGTCAGCATCTCGGCCTGCTCCCGCCGCCAGCGCGCCACCTCGGCATGGTTGCCGGAGAGCAGCACGGGCGGCACGGCGAGGCCGTTCCATTGGGTCGGTCTGGTGTAGTGCGGATATTCGAGGAGGCCGGCCGAGAAGCTCTCCTCCTCCCCGCTCACGGAGGCACCCATCACCCCGGGCAGCAGCCGCACGCAGGCATCGAGCAGAACCAGCGCCGCCGGCTCCCCGCCCGAGAGGACATAGTCGCCGATCGAGACCTCGAGCATGCCCCGCGCCTCGATGACGCGCTGGTCGATGCCCTCGAACCGCCCGCAAAGCAGGACAACCCCCGGCCCCTCGGCGAAGCGCCGGACCATGGCCTGGTCGAGCGGCACCCCCCGCGGGGTGAGCGCGACCAGCGGCCGCCCCGGCCCCGAGGCCAGCGCCGCCGCGCAGGCCGCATCGACCACATCCGGCCGCAGCACCATCCCCGCCCCGCCGCCGCAGGGCGTGTCGTCCACGCTGCGGTGCCGGTCCGTGGCGAAGCCGCGGATGTCGATGGCATCCAGCGCCCAGCGCCCCTCGCGCAGCGCCCGCCCCGCGAGGGAATGGCCGAGCGGCCCCGGAAACATCTCCGGAAAGAGGGTAAGGACGGAAGCCTGCCAGCTCATGCCGCATCCTCCGCCTGGGGCGGCACCACGACCTCATCCGGCAGCACGACGACGATGCGCCCGCCCGCCAGATCGACCACCGGCACCACCGCCCGGGTGAAGGGCAGCATCCGCTCGGGCGGCCCCTCCACCACGAGGAAGGTCCCCGCGCCATGGTCCTCCACTTGGCGGACGAGGCCAAGCCTCTCACCAGCCTCGGTCTCGGCCCGAAGGCCGATGAGGTCGGCGAGGTAGAACTCCTCCTCCTCAGGTGGCGGCAGCCGCTCCCGCTCGACATAGAGTTGGGTCCCGGTCAGCCGCGCCGCGGCATCCCGGTCGGCGACGCCCTCGACCCGCGCCAGCCCCTCGGCCAGCAGCGTGATGCCGAAGCGCCGCACCCCCGCCTCATCCGTCAACGGCCCATAGTCGGCAATCGCGGCAGGGTCGGCGGTGAAGCTGCGCAGCTTCACCAAGCCGCGCACACCGTGCGGCCTGCCGATCTCCCCCACCAGGATGCGCTTGCCGGACACGGGTCAGCCCCTGCTCAGCCCGCTGCCGCGGCGGCGCGCTCCTGCGCCTTCTTCTTCGGCGCGGACTGCTTCGGCTGCTCGCGGAATTCCGGCATCGGCGCCAGGTCGGCCTTGCCGAGGAACTTGGCGACGCGGTCAGTGGCCACGGCGCCCTCGCCGAGCCAATGCTTGATCCGCTCATCCTCGAGCCGGATGCGGTCGGCATGGTCGGAGGGCAGCATCGGGTTGTAGCTGCCGACCTTCTCGATGAAGCGGCCGTCGCGCGGGCTGCGGCTGTCGGCCACGACGATGTGGTAGTAGGGGCGCTTCTTGGCGCCGGCGCGGGCGAGGCGAATCTTGAGACCCATGGTCCTGCTTCTACTCCGTACTAGGTTCTAGAAAGGCTTCCGGCCACCGGGGAGGTTCATCCCCTTGGGGAGCAGGGCGCCGAGGCCACCCCGCATCAGCCCCTTCTGGCCGAGCTTGTTCATCCGCTTCATCATCGCGGACATCTCGTCGAACTGCTTGAGAAGGCGATTCACCTCCTGCACCGTGGCGCCGCTGCCGGCGGCGATCCGCCGCTTGCGCGAGGCCTTGATGATGTCGGGCGCCCGCCGCTCCTTCGGCGTCATGCTGCCGATGATGGCCGCCTGCCGCTTGAGGATGGTCTGGTCGAGATTGGCGCCCTCGATCTGCTGCTTCATCTTGCCGATGCCCGGCAGCATGCCGAGGATGCCGGAGAGCGAGCCCATCTTGCCGATCTGCTTGAGCTGGTTGGCATAGTCCTCGAGGTTGAACTGGCCCTTCTGCATCCGGGCCGCCATCTTCTCGGCTTCCGCCTGGTCGATGGTCTCCGCCGCCCGCTCGACGAGCGAGACGATGTCGCCCATGCCGAGGATGCGCCCGGCGATGCGGTCGGGGTGGAAGTCCTCCAACGCGTCGAGCTTCTCGCCCGCGCCCAGCAGCTTGATCGGCGCGCCCGTCACCGCCCGCATGGACAGCGCCGCGCCGCCGCGCGCATCGCCGTCGATCCGCGTCATGACGATGCCGCTGACGCCCACCTTCTCCTGAAAAGCCCGCGCGGTGTTGACAGCATCCTGGCCGGTCATGGCATCGACGACGAGCAGCGTCTCATGCGGCCGCGTCGCCGCCTTGACCTGCGCCACCTCGTCCATCAACGCATCGTCGATGGCGAGCCGCCCCGCGGTATCCAGCACCACGACATCGAACAGCTCGCGCCGCCCGAGATCCATGGCGCGCGCCGCGATCTGCAAGGGCGTCTCGCCCGCCACGATCGGCAGGGAAGCGACGCCCACCTGCCGCGCCAGCGTCTCCAGCTGCAGCTGCGCCGCCGGCCGATGCACGTCGAGCGAGGCAAGCAGCACCTTCTTCTTGTCGCGGGTCTTCAGCCGCAGCGCGATCTTGCCCGAGGTCGTGGTCTTGCCGGAGCCCTGCAGTCCGACCATCAGGATCGGCACCGGGGAGGGCGCATTGAGGTCGAGCCCGCGCGCCCCGCCATCTCCCTCGCCGCCGCCCGGGTTGCCAGCGCGATCGCCCGGCGATCGCGCTGGGGTCCCGCCCAGCGCCTCGACCAGCGCGTCGTTGACGATCTTGACGACCTGCTGCGCCGGCGAGACGCTCTTCAGCACCTCGACGCCGACCGCCCGCTCGCGGACCCGGTTGACGAGGTCCTTCACCACCGGCAGCGCGACATCGGCCTCAAGCAGCGCCACGCGCACCTCGCGCAGCGCCTCGGTCACGTCGGCCTCGGTCAGCGCGCCGCGGCGGCGCAGCCGGTCGAAGACCCCGTTCAGCTTGCCGGACAATGCCTCGAACATGGTCACCCTTTACATCCGGCCCGCCCAAAACAGAACGCGCCGCTGCGCGAGTCTTCGCGGAGCGGCGGAGCCCCCTGCCCGGCAGGGGACCGTCTGGTTCGGGGCGACCCGAGGGCGGGAGCCGTAGAGCCTTGCGCGCCCTCAGTCAAGCCTCGGGCTATTTCGGCGCCAGAACCATAATCATCTGGCGGTTCTCCAGCCGCGGCATCTGCTCGACCTTGATGGTCTCGCCGAGCTCGAGGCGGATCCGCTCCAATACCTTGATGCCGAGGTCCTGGTGCGCCATCTCGCGGCCGCGGAAGCGGAGCGTGACCTTCACCTTGTCGCCCTCGCCGATGAAGCCCTTCATCTGGCGCATCTTGACCTCGTAGTCGTGGTCATCGATGTTCGGGCGGACCTTGACTTCCTTGATCTCGACGACCTTCTGCCGCTTGCGGGCTTCGTTCGCCTTCTTCTGCTGCTCGTACTTGAACTTGCCGTAGTCGGTGATCTTGCAGACCGGCGGTACGGCATTGGGGCTGATCTCGAGCAGATCGAGCCCGGCATCGTAGGCCCGCAGCAGCGCATCGCGCGCGGACATGACGCCGATCATCTCGCCATCCTGGTCGATGAGCCGCACCTGGGGCACGCGGATGTCTTCATTCACCCGCGGGCCGTCACGGGTCGGCGGCTGGTTCGAAACGGGGCCTCTGGCTATGGTCGTCTCCTGTAACAGTGGAAGGGTAAGGCGTCACTTTATGGGGCTTGTCTCACGCCGCTGCAACCATCGGCGCGGCCCCTGCACGATCGGGTGGCAAGGCCTCGCCAGATAGCAGGCGAACCGCCTCCTCGAGCGGCAGCGCCTGCTGCTCGCGGCCCGGCAGGCGGCGCAGAACCAGCGTCCGCTCCTCCGCCTCCCGCCGCCCGACCACGGCCAGCACCGGCACCCGCTGCTCGATATGGTCGACGACCTTGCGGTTGATCTTCTCGTTCCGCAGATCGAGTTCGACGCGCAACCCAGCCTTCGCCAGCGCCGCCGCCGCCTCCCGCGCATAGCCGTCGGCGTCCGAGACGATGGTCGTCACCACCACCTGGACAGGGGCCAGCCAGAGCGGGAAGCGCCCGGCATGCTGCTCGATCAGGATGCCGATGAACCGCTCGAAGGACCCAAGGATCGCCCGGTGCAGCATGACCGGCCGGCGGCGGGTGCCGTCCTCGGCGACATACTCCGCCCCCAGCCGCTCCGGCAGCACGAAATCCACCTGCAGCGTGCCGCACTGCCAGTCCCGCCCGATCGCGTCGCGCAGCACGAACTCCAGCTTCGGCCCGTAGAAGGCGCCCTCGCCCGGATTGAGCGTGTACTCGACGCCCGCCGTCCGGCAGGCCTCGCGCAGCGCCCCCTCCGCCTGGTCCCAGACCTCGTCCGTCCCCGCCCGCATCGCCGGCCGGTCGCTAAACTTCACCCGGAACTCCTCGAAGCCGAGGTCGCGGTAGACCGAGGAGAGCAGTGCCACGAACTCCACCGTCTCGGCCGCGATCTGCTCCTCGGTGCAGAAGATATGCGCATCGTCCTGGGTGAAGGCCCTGACGCGCATGATGCCGTGCAGCGCCCCCGACGGCTCATACCGGTGGCAGGCGCCGAACTCCGCCATGCGCAGGGGCAGCTCCCGGTAGCTGCGCAGCCCCTGGTTGAAGATCTGCACATGGCAGGGGCAATTCATCGGCTTCAGCGCGAGCACGCGGTCCTTTTCCGACTCATCCTCGACGCGCGCGATGAACATCGCCTCGCGGAACTTCTCCCAGTGGCCCGAGGCCTCCCAGAGCTTCCGGTCGAGCAGCTGCGGCGTCCGCACCTCCTGGTAATGCGTCGCATCCAGCCGCCGGCGCATGTAGTCCTCGAGCACCCGGTAGAGCTTCCAGCCCTTGGGGTGCCAGAAGATGCTGCCCGCCGCCTCCTCCTGCAGGTGGAAGAGGTGCATCTCGCGCCCGATCTTGCGGTGGTCGCGCTTCTCCGCCTCCTCGATCTGATGGAGATAGGCGTCGAGCTCCTTCTGGTCGCGCCAGGCCGTGCCGTAGATGCGGCTCAGCATGGCGTTGCGGTGGTCGCCCCGCCAATAGGCCCCAGCCACCTTGGTCAGCTTGAAGGCCGTGCCGACATCGCCCGTGCCGCGCATATGCGGCCCGCGGCAGAGGTCGATCCACTCGCCCTGGGCGTAGAGGCTGATCTCCTCGCTCGTCGGCAGGTCGCGGATCAGCTGCGCCTTGTACTTCTCGCCCCGCGCCTCGAAGAAGCCGATCGCCTCCTCCCGCGGCATCACCGAGCGGACGAAGGGCGAGTTCCGCGCCACGATCTCGCGCATCTTCGCCTCGATGGCGGCGAAATCCTCGGGCGTGAAGGGCTCGTTGCGGGCGAAGTCGTAGTAGAAGCCGTTCTCGATCGAGGGCCCGATCGTCACCTGCGTGCCCGGGTAGAGCGCCTGCACGGCCTCCGCCAGCACATGCGCCGCGTCGTGCCGGATCATCTCCAGCGCCTCGGGGTCGCGCCGCGTGATGAAGCGCACCGCCGCATCCCGCTCGATCGGCATGGCGAGGTCGCGCGTCACGCCATCGACCTGCATGGCAAGCGCGGCCTTGGCGAGGCCCGGCCCGATCGCCGCCGCGACGGTAGTCCCCGTCACCGGCCCATCGAAGGCGCGGACGGAACCGTCGGGCAGGGTGATCGCAGGCATGGCTCTGGCTATGTCCTCAGGGAAAGGGGCGGGACCATGGGCAGCCTCGCCCGCCTGCGTCAAGCGCCGTGCTTGTCGCTTTCCGTACCATACCCATTTGTTCCGGGTAGGATGAAGGAAGGGGTAACGCCTCGTGACGGAACCGCGCCGGGCGGCACTCTACCTCGATTTCGACAATGTCTTCGCCGGGCTTGCCGCCATCGACGAGTGGGCCGCCTGGAATTTCGCCGCCCATCCCGGCCGCTGGCTCGGCTGGCTGGCCGAGAGCGCCCCCGGCGGCCCGCGCCGCCTCCTCGTCCGCCGCTGCTACCTGAACCCCGCCGGCTGGACGGAGCCGGACCCGAACGGCGAGCTCGCCGGCTGGCTCGGCCAGCCCCGCCTCTACTACAGCCGCTTCCGCGCCGATTTCGTCCGCGCCGGCTTCACCGTGGTGGACTGCCCCCGCCTCGCACGCCTCAAGAACGCCGCCGACATCGTCATGGCCCTCGACATCCACGAGGCGCTGGATCACCCGACGCGCTTCGACGAGATGCTGATCCTCTCCGGCGACAGCGACTTCACGCCCCTGCTGCATCGCCTCCGCGAGCATGACCGCCGCATCATGGTGATCGCCCCGGACAGCGCCGTCGCCGCCCTCCGCGCCGCCGCCGACCGGGTGATCCCTCTCGGCGACTTCGCCGAGGTCACCGTGCCCGCCGAAGCCGACCCGCCCATCCCCTCCAACGACGCGAGCGCCGACCCGGTCGACCCCGCCGCCCAGCGCGCCGCCATCCTCGCCAGCCTCCGCCGCCTGGTCGCCAGCGCCGAGAGCCCGCTGCACCTGCCCGTGCTTGGCAAGCGCATCCATCTCGAGCTCGGCGGCTGGGTGCGCCGCAGCCGCTTCGGCGGCGCCGGCACCCTCGCCCGGCTGATCGAGGGCGCTGAGGACCTGGTGCTGGAGACCGGCCCCGGCGGCGGCTGGCTTTACGACCCGGGCCGCCACGCCCCGCCCTCGCTCAGCCAGCCCGACCTGCCGCCCGACGCCTTGCCTCCGCCCCGCGCCCCTGAGGAACCCTAGCCCCCAGGGGCGTTGAACGGGGGCTATATCGGCAGAGGCCCGCCCCCGCGGCAGGCCGAGGAACCCGCCCCATGCCCGTCCAGATCCCCTTCGACACGAGCTACGCCCGGCTCCCCGAGCGCTTCTTCGTCCGCATGGCGCCCCAGGCGGTCAGCGCCCCACGCCTGGTGAAGCTGAACCTGCCGCTCTGCGAGGCGCTCGGCCTCGACCCGGCCACCCTCGCCAGCCCGGAAGGCGTCGAGATCCTCGCCGGCAACCGCGTCGCCGAGGGCGCCGCCTTCATCGCGGAGGCCTATGCGGGCCACCAGTTCGGCCATTTCAACCCGCAGCTCGGCGATGGCCGCGCCATCCTGCTCGGCGAGGTGGTCGGCCGCGACGGCCAGCGCCGCGACCTCCAGCTCAAGGGCTCCGGCCGCACCCCCTTCTCCCGCGGCGGCGACGGCCGCGCCGCCATCGGCCCGGTCCTGCGCGAGTACATCATCAGCGAGGCGATGTTCGCCCTCGGCATCCCGACCACCCGCTCGCTCGCCGCCGTGCTGACCGGCGACCAGGTCTTCCGCGAGGCGGCGCTGCCCGGCGCCGTGCTGACGCGCGTCGCCGCCAGCCATATCCGCGTCGGCACCTTCCAATTCTTCGCCGCCCGCAGCGATGCGGAGGCCGTCCGCCTGCTCGCCGACCACGTCATCGCCCGCCACTACCCGGAGGCTGCCGCGGCCGAGGCGCCCTACCGCGCCCTGCTCGAGGGAGTCATTGCCCGCCAGGCGGGGCTCGTCGCGCAATGGATGCTGGTTGGCTTCATCCACGGCGTGATGAACACCGACAACACGACGGTCTCGGGCGAGACGATCGACTACGGCCCCTGCGCCTTCATGGACCACTACGATCCCTCGACCGTCTTCAGCTCCATCGACCATGCCGGCCGCTACGCCTATGGCAACCAGCCACGCATCCTGCAGTGGAACCTCGCGCGCCTCGCCGAGGCCCTTCTCCCCCTGCTGGCCGAGGACGAGCAGAAGGCAGTCGATCTCGCCCAGGAGTCCCTGACCGGCTTCGTCGCCCAGTTTCAGTCCGCGTGGCTCGATGGCATGCGCCGCAAGCTCGGCCTTGCGACGGCGCGCGAGGAGGATGCCGCCTTGGTCGCTGGCCTGCTCGGCGCCATGCAGGAGGCCGGCGCCGACTTCACCCAGACCTTCCGCCTGCTCTGCGAGGCAGCCGAAGATCCGGCGGCCGATGCCGACCTCGCGGCCCTCTTCGGCGCGACCGGCGCCTACGCCCCCTGGGCCGCCCAATGGCGCGCCCGCCTCGCCGCCGAACCCCTGGCCCCGGCCGCCCGCGCCACCGCCATGCGCGCCGTGAACCCGGCCTTCATCCCGCGCAACCACATGGTCGAGGCCGCCCTCGCCGCCGCTACCGAGCGCGAGGATTTCGCCCCGTTCGAGGAGCTGCTCTCCGTCCTCGCCCGCCCCTACGAGGACCAGCCCCAGCACGCCCGCTACGCCGCCCCGCCCGAGCCGGAGCAGCGCGTCCTGCAGACCTTCTGCGGCACCTAGGGCGCTTCCCGTCGCTTCCGGCTCGCGGAAGCCGCGCCGGCGGGTTGCCTCACCGGGCAACCCATTCCGGGCGGGCGTCCTACCCGATCGGCGCCTGCGTCAGACGAGGTTGTAGTCCGTCAGCGCCGGATGCTCCGGCAACGGGTCGTGCGTCGGCGGGGCCTCGACGGTGAGCGCATAATCGAGCCCGGGCTCCCGCAGGGCGAAGTCCGTGTGGTCGGCCAGCACCTCCGTGGTGTCGCTCCCCCGGCCATGGAAGAGGAAGCTCTCAGACCCCGTCAGCACGGCAGCGCCATCCCCCGCCCGATCCGCCCCCGTCGACCTCGACCCGGCCCCGGCCTCCGAACCGGCCGCCGGCTCGACCGATGCCGCATGATCCGCGGGCTGCGTTATCGAACCAGCCACATGGCCTGCGGCAGGATCGAGCGACGCGCTCCCGGCACCGACCGCCGACCCCGCCGGCGTCGCAGGTTTGCTGGCCTGGCCCGGCCCCGCATCGGCCGCCGCCCCAGGACCGGCGACCGCCGTCCCGGCCTCCACCGCCGGCAAAGCGGGACGGGCAGCGTCGCCCGCTTCCCGACCGAGCGCGGCCTTCACTCCCCCGGCCGGCTCCGCAACCGGCGCCCCGGTCCCGGCACCTATCGCCGGCGAGGCCAGACCGGCCGCATCGCCCGGTCCCGAAGCGAGCGCTCCCTGCACCACCTCGACCGGATCGGCTGATCCCAGATGGTCCGCACCCGACGTCCCGGTCCCGGCATCCGCCGCCGGCGTGGTCGGACCGACGGTGCCCCTGGCGCCCAGGCCGCCAAGATCGGCAACCGGTTTCCCCGGTCCGGCCCCCGTTTCCGGATCGAGCGCTCCCGGCACCGCCTTAACAGGACCGTCGGAGCCACCTTGCTTAGCGCCGGCTGACCCGTGTCCTGGGCCATCGGCCGCGATATCCGAACCTGCCCCGGCCTCGAGCCCTCCGAGCACGGCCCCGACAGACGCTTGTTTGCCTCCGGCAGCCGGACCTTTCCCGGGAGCACTCGGTTCGGCATCCGCTCCCGCCGCCGGATCGGCACCCTGCTGGCCCGTCCCGGCATCGGACTCTCCCAGCACATCACCTACGGAGGTCCCATGGCCCCCGGCGGCCGGGCCCTTACCCGGACCATCCGCCCCGGCATCCGATCCCGCTGCCGGGTCGGAGCCCTTGTCCGCCCCAGGATTGGACCCTCCGAGCACAGCCTCAACCGAGGCCCCGTAGCCCGCGCCAGCCGAGCCTTTACCCGGACCATCCGCCCCGGCATCCGATCCCGCCGTCGGGTCGAAGCCCTTGTCCGCCCCGGACTTGGACCCTCCAAGCACAGCCTCAACCGAGGCCCCGTGGCCTGCGCCAGCCGAGCCTTTACCCGGACCATCCGTCCCGGCATCCGATCCCGCCGCCGGGTCGGAGCCCTTGTCCGTCCCGGACTTGGACCCTCCAAGCACAGCCTCAACCGAGGCCTGGTCACCCCCGCCAGTCGAGCTTTTTCCGGGACCACCCGCCTCGCGGTCCGATCCCGCCACCGGATCGGAGCCTTTGCCCATCCCGGCATCGGGCCCACCGAGCACAGCCCCAGCCGAGGTCCCGTGGGCCCCGCCAGCCGAACCCGTCCCTGGACCATCCGCCCCAGCATCCGATCCCGCCGACGGATTGGAGTCTTTGTCTACCCTGGCGTCGGACTCACCAAGCACAGCTCCAGGCGAGGTCCCGTGGCCTCCGCTAGTTGAGCCCCTCCCTGAACCATCCGCCCCAGCATTCGATCCAACCGACGGATTGGAGTCCTTGTCCACCCCGGAATCAGACTCACCGAGCACAGCCCCAACCGAGGTCCCGTGGCCCCCGCCAGTTGAGCTCTTCCCTGGACCATCGGCCCCGCCATGCGATCCCGTCACTGGATCGGAGCCCTTGTCCGCTCCGGAAGCGGTCTCCCCAAGCACAGCACCGACGGAAGCCCCGTGCTCTCCCGCGCCGGCCGAGCCATTCCCTGGACCGCCACCTCCGGCATCCGATCCCGTTGCGGGATCGAAGCTCTTGTCCGCTTCAGGATCGAACCCTCCGAGCACGTCACCGAGCACAGCCCCAACCGAGGCCCCATGGCCCCCGCCAGCCGAGCCCTTCCCGGGACCATCCGCTCCGGCATCCGAACCCGCCGCCGGGTCGGATCCCTTGTCCGCTCCAGGATCGGACCCTCCGAGCACAGCCCCAACCGAGGCCCCATGGCTCCCGCCAGCCGAGCTCTTCCCAGGACCATCCGCTCCGGCATCCGATCCCGTCACCGGATCGGAGCTCTTGTCCGCCCCAAAATCGGATCCTCCGAGCGCAGCACCGACGGAGGCTCCATGCCCCCCGTCCGCCGAACCCTTTCCAGGACCGCCTCCGGCATCCGATCCGGTCGCAGGATCGAAGCCTTGGCCCGCCCCGGGATCGAGCCCTCCGAGCACATCAGCAACCGAGACCCCATGGTCCCCGTCAGCCAAGCCTTTCCCTGGACCACCCGCCCCGGCATCCGGTCCTGCCGCAGGATCGGCACCCTGGCCCGTCCCAGGATCGAGCCCTCCGAGCACGTCACCAACCGAGACCCCATGGTCCCCGCCAGCCAAGCCCTTCCCTGGACCACCCGCCCCGGCATCCGGTCCCGTCGCTGGATCGGCACCCTGACCTGCCCCGGGATCGAGCCCTCCGAGCACGTCACCGAGCACCGCCCCGACAGAGGCTCCGTGGCCCTCGCCAGCCGAACCCTTCCCCGGACCACCAGCCGCGGCATCCGGTCCCGCCGCTAGATCGGCACCGTGGCCCGCCCCGGAATCGGCCCCTCCCAAAACATCACCGAGCAACGCCCCGACAGAGGCCCCGTGGCCCGTGCCGACCGAGCCATTTGCCGGACCACCGTCTTCGGCATTTGTCACCGACGCCGGATCGGCACCCTGGCCCTCGGCGAGGCCGGGCGTCCCCAACACCTCGCCCGGCAAATCCCCTCCCGTCGCTACTCCGCCAGCCGGCTCGGCCCCAGGACCCATGCCAGGTTGGACCGTCCCCAGCACATCGCCGAGCACCGCCCCGACCGTCCCGCCAACCGCATCCGTACCCTGGCCGCCACCCGGGCTAAGCGCCCCGACGACACCACCCGCCACAGCCCCGACCGACCCGGCAGCCGTATCGCTGTCCGCCTTCGCAACGCCCGCGGTCCCGCCAAGCACGGCCGCCGTCATCGGATCAGCCGGGGCCGCAGGATCCGGCGCCGTCGCTCCGACGGGCCCCGCATCGAGCCCCACCACCACTTCAATCGACACCGGCGCGCCCAAGGCCGCCTGATCCACGCCCACTACCGCGCCGGCCACCGCGTTGACCGCCCCGGTCACGCTTCCCTGCACCGGCCCGACCGTGCCGGCATGATCCGCCGCTGCGACGACGGCCGGGGCCGCACGGCCATCCACCGGCGCATGACTCCCCGTCGTGACCGCCGTCTCGGTTCGATGCGCCGAGGCTGCGACGCCCCCGCCGTGCTCCGCCTTCACCTCGGCGACCGCGCCCTTCGACGGCGCCGCCGCCTTGCCGAGCCCCAGCCCGGCAACATCCAGCGGCGCCGCCACCATCACATCCAGCTTCGCCGCCGAGGCGACGATCGGCGAGGGCGCCGCCCAGCCCAGCGGGCCGTCATCCGCATCGGCGACGGTCTGGCTCGCCTGGCTGCCGAAGTCACGGCCAGCCGCCACCGACTGGGCCGCGGGCGCGACATACACCGGCTCCGCCGTCTGCGCCTGGGGCTGCACCGCGGCCTCCGCCTTGGCGCCCTCCACGGCCTTGGCCGCTTTCCCCGCATCGGCGATCGCCCGGGCCTGCGACGCCGCCAGCAGCGCCGCATCCACCCCGCCGACCGCCCGCGCCTCCGCCACCTGCATCAGGCCGAGCCCGGCCGCCGCTTCCGCCAGCAACCCCGCCTTGCCGATCACCGAGGCATCGGCGACCCGCACCGCCCAGGCATCCGCCTCGGCGCGCAGGATGTTGGAGGGGATGATGGTCGTCCCCCGCGCCATGGGCCGCTCCACCGGGGCGTCGGCGGTCCGCCCGCCATGGGTCGCGGTGCTCGCATCGCTCCCGCCCTGGTCGAGCCCGCTGCCCACCTCCGCCCCGGCCATGACGGTGCTCGCCCCGCTGCTGCCGCGCCCCGCCGCCACGGCCGGCTCCGGCGCCGCGACCGCCTCACCTGCTGGCGCCCCGCCCTTCAGCCCGATCTGGTCCAGCACCGCCGCCAGCATCGCCGCGCTGAGGCCGAGCCCCGCCATCTCCGGCGAGACGACCCGCTCCTTCAGCCGCGCCCGCGCCCAGCGCTGCGCGCTCTCCTGCAATTCCTTCTGGCTGAGGGGCTGGGCCGGCGGCCGGGTCGGGCGGCTCGCCTCACCCGGCTCGAGGAAGGAGGCATCGGCCCGCGCCGCGCCGCGACGGAACATGCTCGCCCGCTGCCACTGGTCGATGCCCATCCGTCTCTTCCCTCGTTACGCGAGCAGAGCAGCCCCGAAGGAAATCGTATACGATAGATGCCCGGCATTCCGGCTATCACGCTCCGGCTACTGGCATCGGCGAAGTGACAGATGCGCCGCCGGATCCTGCCGCACCCCATCCGCCAGCAGCTCGAAATGCAGATGCGTTCCGTAGGTGATGCCGGTCCGCCCGACCCGCCCCAGCCGCTCGCCCTGCGCCACGCGCCGCCTGCCAGAGGCCAGCGCCGGCACGACGGCGCCGAGATGCGCATAGCGCGTCACCCATCCGCCCGGATGGGCGAGGTCGATCTCCAGCCCCGCCGCCCCGCGCCGGCGGATCGCCACCACCTGCCCCGATGCGGTCGCCACGACCCAGGCCCCCGCCGGCGCCGGCAGGTCGATCCCGCCATGCAGGCGCGAGGCCCGCGGCCCCGCCCCCTCCCGCGGCCCGAAGGGCGAGGAGATGCAGGCCGGCGCAATCGGCGGGACGAGCGCGGGCGCCTCCCCCGCCGCTCCCAGCATCAGCGCGCCGAGGCCGAGCAGCCCCGGCCTCACCTGCCCGTTGCCGCCACCTCGCCCGGCAGTGCCATCCAGGCGGGGATGCGCGGCCGGATCACCGCCTCGCCGCAGCGCAGGCTGCGCCCATCCAGCGCCTCCAGCCGCAGCTGCGCGATCCCCAGGCCCCCGCGCCCGGAGCGCATCTCGCCCATCTCCGCCGCCCCGGCGACGACCGCGGTGCCGGGCGCCGGCAGCGGCCCCTCGATCTCGACCGGCACCAGCCGCCGCTTCAGCAGCCCGCGATACTTGGTCCGCGCCGTCAGCTCCTGGCCCATGTAGCAGCCCTTGCTCCAGGAGACGCCGTGGAGCTCGTCGAACCCCGCCTCCAGCAGCAGGCTCTGCTCGCCGACGAGGTCACGGCTCCCCTCCGGCAGGCCGAGCGCCAGCCGATGCGAGTCCCAATCCTCGGCGGAGGCGTTCGCCGCCGGCGCCCTGGCCGAGACCAGCCGCCACCCGGCCGCCTCCAGCCGCGGGTCCGGCACCGCGCCGACCGGCATCGCCGCCCCACCCCAGCCGACGGCGACCGCCATCTCCCCGGACAGGTCCCGCAACGCGACCTTCGACCGCAGCCGGAACCGCCCGAGCCGCTGCGCCAGCATCCCCGCCTGCGCCCGCTCGCAATCGAGCAACAGCCGCCCCTCCTCAGCGATGATGAAGAAATCCGCCAGCCACTTCCCCTGCGGCGTCAGCAGCGCGGCGAAGACCGCCCGGCCCGGCCCGGCCGCAGCCACGTCGTTGGAGACCAGGCCCTGGAGGAAGGCCACCCGGTCCTCCCCCGCCACTTCCAGCACGCCCCTCTCGGGCAGGATTGCGATCGGCATGCAACGGAGTTGGCCCGCCCGCCCCTCCGGGACAAGGCCAAAGCATGGCGAGCGTGATCGTCCGGGGCCGCATGGCCGGAGGCGCGAAGCACCCGGCCGAAGGACAGGCCTGGCGCGTGATCGTCGCTTCTACAGGCGGCGATCATGCTCTAAGCCCGCCGCCGTGCGCATCCTCTTCATCACCGCGACCCGGATCGGCGATGCCGTCCTCTCCACCGGGTTGCTCGACCACCTCATCCGGCAATACCCGCAGGCGCGGATCGTCGTCGCCTGCGGTCCGGCCGCCGAGGGCGTCTTCGCCCGCATGCCGAACCGCGCCTGGACCATCGTGCTGACCAAGCGCCGCTTCCGCCTGCACTGGCTGCAGCTCTGGCAGGAGGTCGGCACCCAGCGCTGGGACCTGGTGTTGGACCTGCGCGGCTCCGCCTTCGCCTTCCTTATCCGGGCGAAGCGCCGCCTCGTCATGCGCGGCGGCCGCCAGCCCGGGCCCCGCACCGCCCATCTCGGCGCCTTGATGGGCCTCGACCCGCCGCCCCTCCCGGTCGCCTGGTTCGGCGCCGCCGACCGCGCCCGCGCCGCCGCCCTGCTGCCGGGCGAAGGCCCCTGGATCGCCCTCGGCCCCACCGCCAATTGGGACCGCAAGGTCTGGCCCGCCGAGCGCTTCGTGGCCCTCTTCGAGGCGCTGACCAGCCCCGGGCAGCCGCTCGCCGGCGCCCGCGCCGCCATCCTCGGCGGCCCCGGCGCGCAGGAGGCCGCCATGGCCGCCCCCGTCCTCGCCGCGCTCGGCGATCGCGCCGTGGACCTCGTCGGCACCCTCTCCCTTCCCGAGGCCGCCGCCGTCCTGGCCCGCGCCGCCCTCTTCGCCGGCAATGACAGCGGGCTGATGCATCTCTCGGCCGCGACCGGAACCCCGACCCTCGGCCTCTTCGGCCCCTCCCGCGTCGAGGAATACGCCCCGGTCGGCCGCCGCACCGCCACCGCCATCGCACCGGGCAGCCCTGGCCTCGACAGCATGGCCGGCCTTGCCCTCGACCAGGCCCTCGCCGCCGCCCAGACCCTGCTCGCCGAGCCGCAGCCGGCATGAGGCTCTCCGCCCTCGTCGTCGCCCGCAACGAGGCCGCCCGCCTCCCCGCCTGCCTGGAGAGCTGCGCCCCCGCCGACGAGCTGGTGGTGGTGCTCGACCGCAGCACCGATGACAGCGCCGGGATCGCCCGCGCCCATGGCGCCCATGTCCTCGAGGGCGCCTGGGAGCTGGAAGGCGACCGCCGCAATGCCGGCATCGCCGTCTGCAGCGGCGACTGGATCATCGAGGTCGATGCCGATGAGCGCGTCCCGCCCGAGCTCTGGGCCGCCATCCGCCGGGTGATCGCCACCTCGCCGCACGGCTTCCACCGCCTCCGCATCGACAACTACGTCGGCGACCGGCTGATCCTGCACGGCTGGGGCGGCAGCTTCGGCACTACGCTGAAGCCGGTCCTCTTCCGCCGCGGCGCCAAGCGCTGGCGCCCCCAGCGCGTCCATCCCGGCCTCGACTGGACCGGCACGGAGGGCGAGCGCATCACCTCCGCCGGCATCCGCCACGAGGTCGACCGCGACATCTCCGACATGCTCCGCCGCCTCGACCGCTACTCGTCCGCCAAGGCGGCGGACCTGTTGGCGGCCGGCGACATCGGCTCCCTGCCCGACAACATCCGCCGCTGCCTCTCCCGCATCATCAAGTGCTACGTGGCGCGGCGCGGCTACAGGGAAGGCGGCTGGGGCGTGCTGATCGCCCTCTGCGCCGGCCTCTTTCCCCTGCTCGCCCACCTGAAGGCCCGGCTGGAGCCGGACCGCCACCGCGGATGAGGATCGCCCTCGCCACGGAAGGCCCCCGCCTCGGCCCCGCCGCCTTGGCCGAGCGCCCGCTCGGCGGCGCCGAGACCGCCTTCGCCCTGCTCGCCGCCGCCTTCCTCGCCCGCGGCCACAGGCTCGACCTCCGCGCCGGCGCCGACCCGCCCGAGACCCGCGACGGCCTGGCCTGGTCGCCCCTCGCCCCCGGCGGCCCGCCCGCCGACCTGGTGATCGCCAACCGCCTCCCCCGCCTCTTCCGCGCCCTGCCGCGCGGCCGCCGCGTGCTCTGGTTGCACAATCCCGGCGGCTACCTGCGCAAGCCCCGCCACCTGCTTCCCCTGCTCGCCGCCTGGCCGCGCCTCGTCACCCTCGGCGCCTCGCACAGCGCGAGCCTGCCCGGCTTCCTCCCCCTCCGCCCGGTCGAGATCCCCCTGGCCCTCGCCCCGCCCTTCGCCGCGGGCGCCGCGCCCCGCCCGCCGCCGCCGCCCGTCGCCGTCTTCACCTCCAACCCGCTGCGCGGCCTCGACTGGCTGCTCGACCTCTGGACGCAGCGCATCCGCCCCGCGGCGCCCCGGGCGGAGTTGCACCTGTATGGCGGCGCTGCCACCTATGGCGGCGATGCCCGCCTCACCGCCCGCGCGGCCCCGGTGCTCGCCCGCGCCGCCTCCCTGGCCGCGCAGGGCGTCCGCCTCCTGGCCCCCCTGCCCCGCCCGGCCCTCGCCGCGCGGCTCGCGGAGGCGCGGGTGATGCTCTATCGCGGCGACCCCGGCGAGACCTTCTGCCTCGCCCTGGCCGAGGCCCAGGCCCTCGGCCTCCCCGCCGTGGTGACGCCCCTCGGCGCCGTCCCCGAGCGGATCGCGGATGGCGAGACCGGCCTCCTCGCCGCGGACGACGCCGCCTTCGCCGCCGCCGCCATCCGCCTGCTCACGGACGATGCCGCCTGGGCGCGCCTGCACGCCGGCGCCCTCGCCCGCGGCCCCGGCCCGTCCTGGTCCGACATCGCCGCCCGCTTCGAGGCGCTGGCCGCATGAGGCGGTCCGGGAGCCGCAGCGCCGACGGGCCGGGGCGGCCTGCCCAGGCGGGATCGCCATGAGGGTCGCCCATGTGATCGCCGGCGCTCCGATGGGCGGCGCCGAGGCTTTCTTCGAGCGTCTGGCCCTCGCCCAGGCCCGCGCCGGCGAGGCCGTGCTCGCCGTCATCCGCACCGATGCCGCCCGCGCCGCCCGGCTGGCGGCGGGCGGCCTCGCCCCCGTGCAGCTCCCCTTCGGCGGTCCCTTCGACCTCCGCACCGGCCCGGCGCTGCGGGCGGCGCTGGCCCGCTTCCGCCCCGATGTCGTCGTCTCCTGGGCCAACCGCGCCAGCCGCTTCGCCGGCCGGCTCCGCCGCCGCGGCGCCCCCTGGCCGCTCGCCGGCCGCATGGGCGGTTACTACGACCTGAAATACTACCGCGGCTGCGACGCCGTCCTCGGCAATACCGAGCATATCCGCGACTGGATCATCACCCGCGGCTGGCCCGCAGCCCGCGCGCATTACGTGCCGAATTTCGCCGCCGACCTCGAGGGCGCCATGCCCGCGCCGCTGCCCGCCCCGCCCGGCGCCCGCCGCCTGCTCGCCCTCGGCCGCCTCCATCCGAACAAGGGCTTCGACATCCTTCTCCGCGCCCTCGCCCTGCTGCCCGAGGCGCATCTCTCGCTCGCCGGCGAAGGCCCCGAACGCCCCGCCCTCGAAGCCATGGCCCGCGAGCTGGGCCTCGGTCCCCGCCTCGCCTTCCTCGGCTGGCGCCAGGATGCCGGCGCCCTGCTCGCCGCCTGCGAGGTCTTCGTCTGCCCCTCCCGCCACGAACCGCTCGGCAATGTCGTGCTCGAGGCCTGGTCCGCCGCCCGCCCCATCGTCGCCACCGCGGCCGAGGGGCCCGCCGCCCTCATCCGCCCCGGCGAGACCGGCCTGCTCGTCCCGAAGGAGGACCCGGCGGCGCTGGCCGCCGCCATCCGCGGCCTGCTGGCCGAGCCGGCCCGCGCCGCCGCCCTCGCCGCCGCCGGCCGCGCCGAATTCGCGGCCCACCACGCCGAAGCTCCGGTGCTCGCCCGCTGGCGCGCCTTCCTCACCGCCCTCGTCCCGCAGGAGATGGCCTGATGTGCGGCCTTGCCGGCCTCGCCCTCCGCCTGGGCCAGGTGCCCTCCGGCGCCACCCTCGACGCGCTGACCCGGGCGCTCGCCCATCGCGGGCCGGACGGGCATGGCCACCACGTCTCGGGCAATGTCGCCCTCTCCCACACACGGCTCTCGATCATCGACCTGGTGACGGGCGACCAGCCGCTCTTCGCGGGTGCCGCCGCCCTCGTCGCCAATGGCGAGGTCTACAACTACCGGGAGTTGCGCGAGCAGAACCAGCTCCACTGCTCGACCGGCAGCGACTGCGAGCCGCCGCTCCACCTCTTCCGCCGCGACGGCATCGGCTTCGCCGACCGGCTGCGCGGCATGTACGCCATCGCGCTGCATGACCGCGGCACCAAGCGGCTCGTCCTCTCCCGCGACCCGTTCGGCATCAAGCCGCTCTACCTGGCCGAGGTCGCGGGCGGCCTCGCCTTCGCCTCGGAGCCCCAGGCGCTGATCGCCGCCGGCCTCGTCGAGCCGCGCATCCGCCCCGAGGCGCGCGCCGAGCTCCTCCAGATCCAGTTCACCACCGGCGCCGAGACCATCTTCGAGGGCATCCGCCGCATCCTCCCCGGCGAGACGGTGGTGATCGCCGACGGCGCCGTCACCGAGCGCCACCGCCGCGCCGCGCTCCCCGAGGGCGGCCCCGAGGAGATATCCGCCGAGGCAGCCCTCGTCCGGCTCGATGCCGCGCTGGAGGAGAGCGTCCTCCTCCACCAGCGCAGCGACGTGCCCTATGGCATGTTCCTCTCCGGCGGCATCGACAGCAGCGCCGTCCTCGCCCTGATGGCACGGCTGAACGAGAAGCCGGTCCTCGCCTTCACCGCCGGCTTCGACGTGCCCGGCGCGGCGGATGAGCGCGCCGTCGCCGCGCATCTCGCCAAGGCGGCCGGCGCCCGCCACGTCACCGTCGCCGTCACCGAGGCCGATGTCTGGCGCCACCTGCCAGAGATCGTCGGCGCCATGGACGACCCGGCCGCCGACTACGCCATCATCCCCACCTGGTTCCTCGCCCGCCGCGCCCGGCAGGAGGTGAAGGTCGTCCTCTCCGGCGAGGGCGGCGACGAGATCTTCGGGGGCTACGGCCGCTATCGGGCCGCGATGCGGCCGTGGTGGCTGGGCGGCAAAGCTCCCCGTTCGAGAGGGAGCTTCGACCGCCTCGACGTCCTCCGCGAGGCCCCGACCGGCTGGCGCGACGGCACCGGCGCCGCCGAGGCCGCCGCCGCCAGCCCCGGCCGCACCCGCCTCCAGGCCGCGCAGGCCCTCGACATCGCGGACTGGCTGCCGAACGACCTGCTGATCAAGCTGGACCGCTGCCTCATGGCGCATGGCGTCGAGGGCCGCACGCCCCTCCTCGATGCCGGCATCGCCGCCAGCGCCTTCCGCCTGCCCGATGCGCTGAAGGTCCAGCGCGGCAGCGGCAAGTGGCTGCTGCGCGAATGGCTCGCCCGGCACTTCCCCGCCGCCGAGCCCACCAAGCCGAAGCAGGGCTTCACCGTCCCCATCGGCGCCTGGATCGAGGGCGTGGGCGACCGCCTCGGCCCCCTCGTCGCCGCCCAGCCGGGCGTGGCCGAGATCGCCCGGCCCGATCGCGTCGCCGCCCTCTTCCGCCAGGCCGGCAGCGAGAAGCACCGCGGCTTCGCCGCCTGGCACCTGCTTTTCTACGCCCTCTGGCACCGCCGCCATGTCGAGCGGCGCGACGTCCGGGGCGACGTGTTCGAGGTGCTTGGCGAGCGATAGGGCCGCACCCGCCCGGCCGTGCTTGCGGCAGCCGGCCAGACCTCCTGCGCGACGCGCGAATCACCCCGGGAGACCGCCACATGATCCGCCGCCTCGCCCTCCTCCTCGCCCTGCTCGCCGCTACCCCCGCCCCGGCGCAGGAGCCGGACGGCCTCGTCACCCGGCCCAGCGCCCATCCCGTGCGGGAGACGCTCGACCGCTTCGCCGCCGCCGTCCGCGCCGCCGGCTGGACCGTCTTCACCGAGATCGACCATGCCGCGGCAGCCCAGGCGGCGGGGATGCAGCTCCGCGCCCGCACCGTGCTCGTCTTCGGCAACCCCCGCGGCGGGACGCCGGCGATGCAGGCCCACCCGACCCTCGCCCTCGACCTGCCCATGCGCGTCCTGGTCTGGGAGGACGAGGCCGGCCGCATCTTCCTCACCCGCAGCAGCGGCGAGGATATGGCCCGCCGCGTCTTCGCGCGCCACGGCGTGACCGTCCCCGCCGAGGCCCAGCGTGCCACGGAGGAGACGCTTGCCGGCTTCACCCGCAAGGCCGCGGAGTAGCAACCCCCTGGGTTTCGCCGCCGGCCGCCCAAGATCATCATCTCAGCGCATCAGAGAGGAGCCCCGAGCATGTCCGACTACACCCCGCCCAAGGTCTGGACCTGGGAGAAGGAGAGCGGCGGCCGCTTCGCCAGCATCAACCGCCCGATCGCCGGCCCGACGCATGAGAAGGAGCTGCCGGTCGGCCGCCACCCGCTCCAGCTCTACTCGCTCGGCACGCCGAACGGCGTGAAGGTGACGATCATGCTGGAGGAGCTGCTGGCCCTCGGCCATGCGGGCGCCGAATACGACGCCTGGCTGATCAAGATCGGCGAGGGCGACCAGTTCGGCAGCGGCTTCGTCGCCATCAACCCGAATTCCAAGATCCCGGCGCTCATGGACCGCAGCGGCCCGACGCCGGTCCGCGTCTTCGAATCGGGCGCCATCCTCACCTATCTTGCGGAGAAATTCGGCGCCTTCCTGCCGACCGAGCCGGCGAAGCGCGCCGAGTGCCTCTCCTGGCTGTTCTGGCAGATGGGCTCGGCGCCCTATCTCGGCGGCGGCTTCGGCCATTTCTACGCCTATGCGCCGAGCAAGATGGAATACCCGATCAACCGCTTCGCCATGGAGACCAAGCGCCAGCTCGACGTGCTCGACCGCCGCCTGGCCGAGAGCGAGTACCTGGGCGGCGCCGACTACACCATCGCCGACATCGCGGTCTTCCCCTGGTATGGCGGGCTGGTGAAGGGCTGGCTCTACGGCGCCGCGGAGTTCCTCGCGGTCCACGAGTACAGGCACGTCAACCGCTGGGCGGACCAGCTCCACGCCCGCCCCGCCGTGCAGCGCGGCCGCATGGTCAACCGCATGCAGGGCGAGCCCTCGAGCCAGCTCCACGAGCGGCACGAGGCGAGCGACTTCGAGACGAAGACGCAGGACAAGATCGGCGCCAAGGACTGAGCGCCGGCGGGGCGGGCCATCCGCGGCCCGCCCCGCCCCGGGAAGCGAGGCACCCGGCACCCCCTTCCCCGCTCCTCCGCATCGCGGGATAACCCCGGAGGACTGCCGGAAGGAGACGCCCGATGCCCGCCTTCGACCTCGTGCTGCGCGGCGGCACCTGCGTCCTCCCCTGGGGCGAGGAGGCGACCGATGTCGGCGTCCGCGCCGGCCGCATCGCAGCGATCGGCGACCTCCGCACCGCCGATGCCGCCGAGACCATTGACTGCGCCGGCCTCCATATCCTCCCCGGCCTGATCGACGCCCATGTCCATCTGCGCGACCCGGGCGACCCGGCGGTGGAGACGCTGGAGACCGGCACCCGCGCCGCGCTGCTCGGCGGGCTGACGGCCGTCTTCGACATGCCCAACACCGCCCCCTCCATCACGAACCGGGAGCGTCTGGACTGGAAGCGCGGCTACCTCGAAGGCCGCGCCTGGGTCGATGTCGGCCTCTATGTCGGCGCCTCCAGAAAGAACATCGCCGAGCTCGCGTCGCTCGAACACCAGCCCAATGTCTGCGCCGTGAAGGTCTTCGCCGGCAGCAGCACCGGCGACCTGCTCGTGGAGGACGACGCCTCGCTGGAAGCCGTGATGCGCAGCGGCCGGCGGCGGATCTGCTACCATTCGGAGGACGAGTACCGCCTGCAGGAGCGCAAGCCGCTCTTCCACAGCGGCATGCCGCACCGCAACCACATGGTCTGGCGCGACGTCGACTGCGCCCTCATCGGCACGCAGCGGCTGATGACCCTCGCCCGCAAGACCGGCCGCCCCGCCCACATCCTCCACGTCTCGACCGCCGAGGAACTCGCCCTGCTGCGGGACTACCGCGACGTCTCGACCGTCGAGGTCCTGCTCAACCACCTGACCCAGACCGACGAGGCCTATGACCGCCTCGGCGGCTACGCGGTGATGAACCCGCCCATCCGCGACGAGCGCCACCTGCGCGCCGCCTGGGCCGCCATCGCCGACGGCACGGTCGATGTCGTCGGCTCCGACCACGCGCCGCATAGCCGCGCCGCCAAGGAGCGCCCCTGGCCCGACGGCGCGGCGGGGCTGACAGGCGTGCAGACCATCGTCCCGCTGATGCTCGACCATGTCAGCGCCGGCCGCCTCAGCCTCTCGCGCCTGGTGGACCTGATGTGCGCCGGCCCGGCCCGGGTCTATGGCGCGACCGGCAAGGGGCGCCTCGCCGCCGGCTACGACGCCGACTTCACCCTGGTCGACATGAAGCGCCAGCGCAGCATCGAGGAGAGCTGGATCGTCTCCCCCTGCGGCTGGACGCCCTTCGCCGGCCATCGCTGCACCGGCTGGCCCGTCATGGCGATCCTCCGCGGCGCCGTCGCCATGCGCGAGGACGAGGTGATCGGCAGCCCCCGCGGCACCGGCGTCCGCTTTGCGGAAGCGAGGGGCTGAGCGCTACCAGAGCGAGAATTCGGTGCCGAAATCCGTGGTGGCAAGCCCCTCGCAGCGGCTCGCCTCCGCGCATTCGGCCCGGATGCGCCCCTCCGGCCCGAGGCCGAGGCGGAGCGGTACGGCCGGCTCCGAAAGCTTCGTATAGGCCAGGTCGACCTGGAACCGCAGCGAGTCGTACCGGTCCTGCTCGACATAGAAGATCAGGTCGCGCGAGACCGCCTCGCCCGGCTGCAGTTCGGACGCCTCCGCCGGCAGGGCGGTGGCGCCCCCGAACAGCACGCCCTGCCGCAGCACCATCTCCTGCCGCTCCGCCCGGCCAAAGCGGGCGGCGGTGACCTCGGCGACCCCCGCCAGGCTCTCCGGCGACGGCCCCGCCTCGGGCCCGGCGAAGCGCATCCCGGTGCCGATGACGTTGTAGGTCAGGCCGAGCACCCGCACCCCCGTCTCGCCCACATTGGTCCGCGTGACGGTGGAGCGGATGGCCAGCCGCCCCTCCCGCTCCCCCGCCTTCTCGAGCGTGGTGGTGACCGAGACGCTGGGCGGCGCCAGGCCCGGCTTGATCCGCGCCTCGTAGATGAAGGTGTACACGCCCCAGGCCCCGGCCCCGAGGATGGCCAGCGTCTGCACCACGGTGCTCAGCGCATCGAGGCTGAAGCGGCTGGTCTCCTGCGGCGTCCCGGCGGCCTGGCTCATGCCGCAACAACCCTGCATCGGGGCGCCGGTTGCGTCACCACAGCCCCGGCCAGCGCCGGGTCCGGTTCGCCTCCTGCGCCACGCTGAGCGCCGCCGGCCCATCCGCCACGCCCCGTCGCCCCGGCAACGGCGCCGTCCAGCAGTCGACGCGGCCGAGGCTCCGCGTGCAGTAGGGCGGCGGCGCCGGCGGCGCCTCCTGCGGCTTGCAGTAGTCCTGCCCCCGGTCCAGCCGCACCACCGAGCAGTCCCGCCCCGCCGCCACGGAGACGACGGCATCGACCGGCGACCGCCCGATCACCGCGACCGAGCCTGCCGTCACCGCCGCCCCAACGGCCAGCGGCTCGCAGCCCGCGAGGAGGACCATCAGGAGGGGTAGCATCCAGCGCATCGCCCGCCAGCCTATGCGCAGCGGACTTAACGCCCTGCCAACAGGCTGCTATGCACCCCCCGCTTCCAAGGAAGGGACCGCGTGGCCGACATCTTCGACGAGGTGCAGGAAGACCTCCGCGCCGAGCGCATGAAGCGGCTGATGGCCCGCTACGGCGGGCTGCTGGCCGGGCTGATGCTCCTCGCGGTCGCCGCCGTCGGCGGGGTGCAGGGCTGGCGCTGGTGGGAGTCCCGCCAGGCCGCCCAGACCGCCGAAACCTACCTGGCCACCAACCGGTCCGCCGCCGAGCCCGGCGCCGACGGCAAGGCCGCCGCCGACCGTTTCGCCGCCGTCGCGGCCGAGGCGCCGCCCGGCTATCGCAACCTGGCCCGGCTCCGCGCCGCGGCGCTCAAGGCCGAGGCCGGCGATCGCGCCGGGGCGCTTGCCCTCTGGGAGGAGATCGCCCGCGATGGCGCCATCGACCCGCTCTACCGGGACCTCGGCACGGTGATGTGGGGGCTGCATTCCCTCGACGCCGGGGACCCGGCCGCGATCGAGACCCGCCTCGCCCCCCTGGCCGGGGGTCCCTGGAGCGCCTCGGTGCAGGAGATCCGGGCCCTGGCCGCGATGAAGCGCGGCGCGACGGAGGAGGCGAAGCAGTTGCTCACCGACCTGGCCACGGCCCCGGCGACGCCCCAGGGCGTGCGCGACCGGGCCGGCAAGCTGCTTGCGGAGATCGGCGGCTGATGCGGACCCCCCTCACCCGCCGCTTCGCCCTGCTCGGGGGCGCGGGCCTGCTCGCCGGCTGCGAGTCGATCACCGACACCCTCGACAGCATCTTCGGTGAGCGGAAGACGCCGCTGCGCGGCGAGCGCCGCCCGGTCCTCGCCGCCGACCGCCCGCTCAACATCGAGGAGGGCGGCGCGCAGGTCCCCGTCACCCTGCCGCCCCCGGCGCTGAATGCCGACTGGCCCCAGGCCGGCGGCACCATCGGCCATGCGCCGGGCCACCCCGCGCTCGGCCTCCGCCTGGGCGAGGCCTGGCGGGCCGACATCGGCACCGGCACCGCCTATCGCCGCCGCCTGCTGATGCCGCCCATCGTCGCCGGCGGCGCGGTCTATGCGGCCGACGCGCTGGGCACGGTCACGGCGCTGACGGCGCTCGACGGCCGCCGCCGCTGGTCCTTCGATACCCGGCCGGAGCGGGACCGCGACGGCGCCCTCGGCACCGCCCTCGCCTTCGACCAGGGCACCCTCTACCTCGCCACCGGCATGGCGGAGGCGATGGCGCTCGACCCGGCCGACGGCAAGCCGCGCTGGCGCGTCGACCTGCCCGCCCCGGCCCGCGGCGCGCTCACCGTCGCCGATGGCCGGGCCTATGTGACGACGACGGAGAACCACCTCCTCGCCCTCTCGGTGGAGGATGGGCGGACCCTCTGGACCTATCGCGGCCAGCCGACCGTCACCATGGCGCTCGGCCTGCCGGCCGCGGCGGTGGAGGGCGACATGGTCGTCGCCGGCTTCGGCTCCGGCGAACTGGCCGCCATCCGCGCCAGCGACGGCCGCGCGCAGTGGAGCGAGACGCTGAGCTCCGCCTCGGGCGGCGGCCTCGCTGACATCGCCGCCATCACCGCTCTGCCGGTGATCGACCGCGGGCGGGTCTTCGCCAGCGGCCTCGGCGGGATCACCATCGCCCTCGACCTCCGCTCCGGCCGGCGCCTATGGGAGCGGGACGTGGCCGCGTCCGATACCCCCTGGGTGGCGGGCGAGTGGGTCTTCCTGCTGACGACGGGGGCCGAGATCGCCTGCCTCGGCCGGGATGACGGGCGCGTGCGCTGGATTGCCGGCCTGCAGCGCTTCAGGGACGAGAGGCGGCGGCGGGATCCCATCCAATGGGCGGCCCCGATCCTGGCCGGCGGCCGCCTGCTGGTCGCCGGCAGCAATGCCCAGCTCGTCGAGGTCGACCCGGCCAATGGCGAGGTCGCCGGCCGCGTCCGCCTGCCGGACGGCGTCATGCTGGCCCCCGCCGTCGCCGGCGGCGTCATGTACGTGCTAACGGAAGATGCGGTGGTGGCGGCGCTCCAGGGCGCCTGAGGCGGGACATCGGCCGGCGGATGCGCTAGGGGAAGCCGCATGCTCCCCACCATCGTCATCCTCGGCCGGCCGAATGTCGGCAAGTCGAGCCTCTTCAACCGGCTCGTCGGCCGGCGGATCGCCATCGTCGACGACACCCCCGGCGTCACCCGCGACCGCAAGGAAGCCGAGGGGCGCGTCGCCGGCCGCGATGTCCGCCTGCTCGACACCGCTGGCCTCGAGGAGGCGGCGCCCGAGACCATCCAGGGCCGCATGCGCGCCAGCTCCGAGGCGGCGCTGCGCGAGGCGGATCTCGCCCTCTTCGTCGTCGATGCCCGCACCGGGCTGACCCCGGCCGACCGCGCCTTCGCCACCTGGCTCCGCCGCCAGTCGGTGCCGGTCATCCTGGTGGCGAACAAGACCGAGGGCCGCTTCGGCGGCCAGGCCGCCTTCGAGGCCTATGAGCTCGGCCTCGGCGACCCGGTAGCCGTCTCCGCCGAGCATGGCGACGGCATGGGCGAGCTGCACGACGCCATCCGCGAGCACCTGCCCGCCGAGGCCGAGGAGCAGGAGGACCCCGACCGGCCCCTCCGCCTCGCCATCATCGGCCGCCCCAATGCCGGCAAGTCCACCCTGCTGAACGCCCTGTTCGGCCAGGAGCGGATGATCACCGGTCCCGAGCCCGGCCTGACGCGCGATTCCGTCGCCGTCGAGTGGCGCGACGAGACGGGGGCGCTGGTCCGCCTGGTCGACACCGCCGGCCTCCGCAAGAAGGCCCGCATCGAGCAGGCGCTCGAGAAGATGTCCGCCGCCGCCTCGATCGCCGCGCTGAAGGAATGCGAGGTCGCCGTCCTCGTCATCGATGCCCTGCTCGGGATGGAGGAGCAGGAGCTTCGCCTCGCCCGCCTCGCCGAGCGCGAGGGCCGCGCCGTCGTCATCGCGCTGAACAAGTGGGATGCGGTGGAGGACCGCGCCGCCGCCCGCCGCCGCATCGAGGACGTGCTGACGGCGAGCCTCGCCCAGATGCGCGGCATCGCCGTGGTGCCGCTCTCCGCCCAGACCGGCCGCGGGGTCGAGAAGCTGATGCCGGCGGTGCGTGAGACCTATGCGCACTGGAACCGCCGCATCCCGACCGGCGAGCTGAACCGCTGGTTCGAGGCGATGCTGACGCGCCACCCGCCGCCGCTCTCCGATGGGCGGCGCATCAAGCTGCGCTACGCCACCATGCCGAAGGCCCGGCCGCCGACCGTCGTGGTGTTCGGCACCCGCGCCGAGCAGCTGCCGGAGGACTACCGCCGCTACCTGGTGAACGGCTTCCGCGAGGCCTTCGCCATGCCCGGCGTGCCTATCCGCCTGCAGCTCCGCGGCACGACCAACCCGTATGCGGAAAGCGATACGTAGCGGCTTGCCCCGCGCCAACCGCCTGATTATGGTCCGCCGCCCTGGAGCGGGTTCGCGGAATGCATTCCAGGGATAGTGCTTGATCGGGCAAGCGACACCGTTCCGGGGCCACCGGACCGATGCTTGCCCTCCGGACAGGTGGCCGAGCGGTCGAAGGCGCGCGCCTGGAAAGTGCGTATACGTCAAAAGCGTATCGTGGGTTCGAATCCCACCCTGTCCGCCAGCGCTGACCCGCTGATCCTGACGCTCGCCCTCGACCCCGCCACCCAGGCGCGGTTCGACCGGGAGCGGCGGTCCCATTTCCCGCCCGAGCGCAACCACCTCGCCGCGCATCTGACGCTCTTCCATCACCTCCCCGGGGAGGCGATCGATGACATCATGGCCCGCCTGGCCGGGACCTGCCGCGCGCAGCCGGCCTTCGACCTGGCCGTCGAGGATGTCTGGATGATGGGCCGCGGCGTCGCCTATCGCCTCCGCTCGCCCGTGCTGGCCGCGCTGCACGGCGGCCTCGCCGCCGCCTGGCAGTCCTGGCTGACGCCGCAGGACCGCCAGCCGCTCCGCCCACACGTCACCGTCCAGAACAAGGTCACGGTCGAGGCGGCGCGGGCGCTCCATGCGAGCCTGCGCGCGGCCTTCACCCCCTTCACCGCGCAGGGGACCGGCCTGCTGCTCTGGCACTATCGCGGCGGGCCCTGGGAGCCGGCGGGGGAATTTCCCTTCGCCTGAGGCGGGGCAGGTTTCGGTTAAAGTTCTGCTCACGGTTCCGTGAAAAGAGGGCGCCGTCCTCAGACCTCCCACGGATTCCCGCTGTGTCCCGCCTTGGCCCCTTCCGCCTCCTCACCCTGCATGCCGCCCTGTTCGGCCTGGCCTCGGCCATGGCCGGCGGCTTCGTCGGCGCCTATCTCATCAAGCTCGGCCTCGGCCTGCCCGTGGCGCTGGCGACCTATGCGGCGCTGCTGGCCATCCGCTGCGGCGTCCGGCTGGCGGCCGTCGCGGTGGTCCGCCGCATCGGCATCGCTGGCGGCATGATGCTCGGGGCGGTGCTCGGCGCGCTGGCATTCCTGCCCCTCCTCCTGGCGGACCGGAGCACCGGCTGGCTCCTCGCCTGGGTCGTCGCGGTCTCGACGGCCGAAGCCCTCTACTGGCCCGCCTACCACGCCGCGACGGCCGCCACCGCTGCCGGGGAGGGCTCGCTCGGCCGCCAGCTCGGCGAGCGGATGACGGTCGGCGCGCTGGTGACGGTGGTCGGCCCCCTCGCCGGCGGTTTCCTGCTGGCCTCCTTCGGCGAGGCGGCGGATTTCGGCATCGCCGCCCTCTGCGCCCTGCTCTCCATCCTGCCGCTCGCCCGCATGGGCCGGATCGAGGGCGGGCCGGTGCCGAGCCTGCGCGAGGCGCTGGGCGGCTTCGACCGGCGCGGCACCGCGGCCTATGCCGCAGATGGCTGGATCGCCTCCGGCCTCGGCTTCGTCTGGCCGATGCTGCTCTTCTCCTCGATGGGGGCAAGTTACGAGGCCTTCGGCGCCGCCAATGCCGCCGCCGGGCTGGTGGGGGCCGCGGTCAGCCTGTTCTGCGGCCGCGCCATCGACCGCGGCCAACGCGACCGCTACCTCCTCCTTGTCTGCGTCGCGCTGGCGGCGAGCTTCGGCCTGCGCGCCGCCTCGGCCTGGTGGCCGCTCGCTGCCGCCATGGCGAATGCCACCGGCGCGGCGATCGCGGGCTTCTACGGGCCGGTTGTGATCAGCGTGGTCTATGAGCGGGCGAAGCGCTCGGGCGCCATCTACCGCTTCCAGATCAATGCCGAGGCGGGCTGGGATTGCGGCGCCGTCGCCGGGCTGCTCCTGGCGGCGCTGGTGGCCTGGGCGGCGCCTGCCGCCTCCCTCGCCGTGCTGCCGGCGGCGCTCGGCATCGCCCCGCTCTACCTCGCCATCCGTGGTCCGCGCCGCGCGCACCCGGTGCCCGGCCCCGCCCTCATCGCCGCGGCCTAGGGCAGGCTCCGGCCCTTCCGGTCGCTGACGATCGCGCGCCGGGGATGCTCAGGCCTTCGCCCGCAGCCGCTGCGCATAGACGTTGATCACCAGCGCCAGCAGCAGGATCAGCCCGCGGATGAGGATCTTCAGGAAGCTGTCGATCTGCACATGGTCCAGCCCGTTGTTCAGGACGCCGAGCACCAGCAGCCCGACCACGGTGTTGCCGATGCCGCCCTGCCCGCCGAACAGGCTGGTGCCGCCGACGACGACGGCCGAGATGGCATCGAGCAGATAGTTGTCGAATTCGTTTTGCTGCGCGCTGCCGAAATGCGCGACGCCGAGCATCCCGGCGATGCCCGAGCAGACGGCGGAGATGATCAGGACTGCGGCGAGCACCAGCTTGACGTTGACGCCGGAATACTCCGCCGCCTCCCGGTTGCCGCCCACCATGTAGACGTAGCGCCCGAAGCGCGTGTAGCTCAGCACGATGTGGCCGAGCGCCAGCACCAGCACCGCCACCACCACGATCCAGGGCACCGGCCCGATCGAGCCGGAGCCCAGCATCTCGATCGGCGCCGGCACGCTGTAGGCGATCTGCCCGCGCACCAGCATGGCGCAGATGCCCGCGCCGATCTGCAGCATCGCCAGCGTCATGATGAAGGAGGGGATGCCGATCACCGTCACTCCGAAGGCCGTCACCGCGCCGAGCGCGAGGCTGCCCAGCAGCGCCAGCAGGATGGCCGCTGCGCCCGGCAGCGGGATGTTGGCGATATTCACGCTCTGGTCCTGCAGCGTGAAGAAGGCCACCATGATGCCGACCGCATTGGCGACGCTCGCCACGCTGAGGTCGATCTCCGCGCAGAGGATGACGAAGGTCAGCCCCACCGCGATGATCGCCGTCACCGAGACCTGCCGCGCGATGTTCGCCACGTTGTCGAGCGTGGCGAAGGAGGGGCTGGCGATGCTGAACAGCGCCACCAGCACCAGCAGCGTGGCGAAGGGCGCGATGTTGCGGAGCTGTCCCTTGAGCCAGCCCATGCCGCCGCTGCGGGGAAGGGCGGCGCTGTCGCTCGTGCTCATGGATGCTCTTTCCTATGCTGCGGCGAGCAGGCGGTCCTTGCTGACCGTGCCGCCGGCGAATTCCTCGCAGACCTGGCCACGCTTCATGACGAGGATGCGGTCGGCGAGCGACAGCACCGTCTCCGGCTCCGTCGAGACGACCAGCACGGCGATCCCCTGCTCGCGCAAGGCCCGGACGATCCGCACCACCTCCTCCTTGGCGCCGACATCCATCCCCCGCGTCGGCTCGCTGAGCACGAGCACGCGCGGGAGGTGCGTCAGCCACTTGGCGAGCGCTACCTTCTGCTGGTTGCCGCCCGAGAGCGCGCCGAGGCGCCGCTGCACCGAGGGCGGGCGGATGCCGAGCGCCTCCACATGCCGCTGCGCGATCGCCCGCTCCACCGCAGGCTTCACCCAGAGGCGCGAGATGCGGTCGAGGATGCTGATCGAGACGTTCCTGTAGACCGGCTCCTGGGCGAAGAGCATGCTCCGCCGGCTTTCCGGCACGTAGGCGATGCCCGCCTTGCGCGCCGCCGCCGTGTTGCGGAGCGCGATCGGCCGCCCGTCGAGCGAGAGCCGCCCGCCCGACAGCGCCGTCCGCCCGAACAGCGCCCGCGCGAGGTCGAGCTGCCCGGCCCCCATCGAGCCGTAGATGCCGAGCACCTCCCCCGCCCGCGCCTCGAGCGAGACCTCGCGGAAGCCGGGGCCGGAGGCCGCCTCGCAGGCGAGCACCACCGGCGCGCCGGGGCGGCTGTCGAGCCGGATCTCCCCGGCATAGCCCTGCTCCAGCTCCTCATGCCCGGCTCCGATCATGCGGGTGATGATCCAGCCCTTGTCGATGGCCGGGACCGGCGCCGTCTCGATCAGCCGGCCGTTGCGGAAGCAGGTGACGCGGTCGCAGATTGCCAGCACGTCCTCGAGGAAGTGGGAGATGAAGACGATGCTCCGCCCGCTGTCGCGCACCCTGCGCAGCAGGCCGAACAGCACCTCCACCTCCGGCGGCGAGAGCGCCGAGGTCGGCTCGTCGAGGATGACGATGCGCGCCCCGGAGGAGAGCACGCGGGCGATCTCGACGAGCTGCTGCATCCCCAGCGGCAGGCGGCCGATCGGCGCGCGCGGGTCGACATCGATGCCGAGCTCGGCCAGCAGCGCCCGCGCCCGGCGCATCATCCCTGGCCAGTCGACCAGGCCGAGCCGGTTCACCGGCTGCACGCCGAGCATGACGTTCTCGGCGACGGAGAGCTCCGGCACCACGCTCAGCTCCTGGTGCACCATGCCGATGCCGGCATCCCGCGCCGAGCGGGCGGAGCGGTGCCGCGCCGGCTGCCCGGCAATGCGCATCTCCCCCTCGAAGCTGGTGTGCACGCCGGCGATGATCTTCATCAGCGTGCTCTTGCCGGCGCCGTTCTCGCCGACCAGGCCATGGATCTCGCCCACCTCCAGCGTGAAGTCCACGCCGGAGAGGGCGGTGACGCCGCCGAAGGACTTGCTGATCCCCCGCAGCTCGAGCAGGGGCGCGCCGCGGTCCATGATCAGATCAGGAAATGGCTCTCCATCCAGGCCATCCCCGGCGCGTTCGCCTTGGTGACGACCGGCCCGTCGGTGATGACATGCTTCGGGATCATCCCTGCGCTGTTGCCCGTCTTCTGGCCCGCGACCGCGGCGACGCCGGCGACGATCGCCCCGCCATGGATCCGGCAGGAGGGGTTGCGCACCGTCGCATGCATCCGCCCGTCGGAGACGGCGGCGAGCGCCGGCGGCATCGCGTCGCAGCCGCCGATCAGGATGTTGGTGCGGCCGCGCGACCTCATCACGTTGTAGGCCGCCAGCGCCATGTCGTCGTTGTGGAAATAGGCGGCGTCGATCTTCGGGTGCTTGGTCAGCAGCGTATCCCAGAGCCGCGCCACCTTGGTGACGTCCCAGTCGCCCGGCGTGGTGTCCACCACTTCGATCCCGGGGTGCTTCTTCACGATGGAGTCGAAGCCGCGGGCCCGCCCCTGCGCCCCGGTATGGCCGAGCGCCCCCTGGGTCATCGTCATGATGCCCTTGCCGCCTATCGCATCGACCAGCGCCTGGGCGACGGAGGCGCCCATGAACTCGTTGTCCGGGGCAAGGAAGCTGTGGACGTTGATGCTGTCGAGCGGCGCGATCAGCGTATCCATGTCGATCACCGGGATGCCGGCATCGATCATCCGCTTCACCGGCTGCGCCAGCGTGCCGATGCCGAAGGCCTGGATGGCGACGAAATCCCATCTCTGGCTCGCCATGTTCTCGACGGCGCTGCGCTGCTTCGTCGCGTTCAGCTCGCCATCGAACCAGGTGACCTGGACGTTGAAGAGCTTGCCCCACCACTCGGCCGCCTGCTTGCCCTGGGCGCACCAGGTCGCCTGCAGCCCGGCATTGGAGAAGGCGGCCCGCAGCGGCCGTTCGGAGCGGCCGACCTCGCGCACCATGTCCTGGGCGAGGGCAGGGCTGATCCCGAAGCCGCCGAGGAGGGCACCGAGCAAGGCCCCGCCCCCCTGCAGCATGCTGCGCCGGTCGCCAGGCAGGTCGAATGCCATCGCGTCTCTCCCCCATGCCGCAGCCCTGCATGGGGCCGTTCGTGCCGGCGGATGATCGATGGCCGTGACTTGCAGCGTCAAGCGAAGCGCCAGCCGCACACGCTCGGTTGATGACGCGTGGCCTCGCGTCCTTATCATCGCAGTGCAACACGCCGTGCATGGACCGCCACTCCTGGCGTCGCTAAGCCCTCGGCCCCATGCAGCACCTCGCATCTCCGCCCGCCCCCGCCGAGGCGGAGGGCGAGGCCCCGCGCCTCGGCCGCGCCTTGCGCCGCACCGGGGCGACGCTCGCCGCCTTCCTGCTCGCCTGCGCCGCCTTGCTCTGGTTCGCCCGGGACAGCGAGATGATGGCGGCCGCCTCGCTGCTCTCGCCCGCCATCCTGCTCGGCTGCCTCGCCCTTTCCCTAGCCAACTACCTGCTGCGCGGCTGGCGCTGGGTGCTGCTCGGCCGCGCCTTCGGCATCGCCGCACCGCCGGCGCGGCAGATGCTCTACTTCTTCGCCGGCTTCGCCCTTACCGTGACGCCGGGCAAGCTCGGCGAGGTGGTGCGGCTCTGGCTGCTGCGGCGCCACCACGGCGTGCCCTATGCCCGCAGCATGCCGCTGCTCGCCGGCGACCGGGTGATGGACATGGTGGCGATCTGCCTGCTGGCGCTCGCCGGCGCCGCGCTCACCAGCCAGTACGTGCTGGTGACGGCGGTGCTGGCCGCCACCTGCGTCGCACTGCTCGCGGCACTTACCCATGCGCCGCTGCTGCTGCACCTGATCGACTGGGCGGAGCGCCGCATCCGCCGCGCCCCCGGCCTCTTCGCCCGCGCGCGGGAGGTCTGCGCCACCCTCCCCGCCATCGGCCGGCCCATGGTGCTGCTGCCCGCGCTGCTGCTGAGCCTGCTCGGCTGGCTTGCCGAATGCCTGTTGCTGATGCTGGTGGTGCAGGCGCTCGGCACGCCGATCGGACTCGGCGAGGGCATGCTCGTCTTCTGCCTCGCCGCCGTCGCGGGCGCGGTCTCGCTGCTGCCGGGCGGGCTGGGTGCGGCAGATGTCGGCCTGCTCGGCCTGCTGCGCCTGGTCGGGGTGCCGGAGGCGGCCGCGATCCTCGCCACCATCCTGGTGCGGCTGGCGACGCTCTGGTTCGCCGTGCTGCTCGGCCTCGCCACCCTGCCCTTCGCGCTGCGGCGGCGCTGACTCAGCCGTCGATCAGCGCGCGGATGCGGTTGCCGAGCTCGTTCAGCGAGAAGGGCTTGGTCAGCAGCTCCATCCCCGGGTCCAGCGGCGCCTGCCCGGCCAGGGCATTGTGCGCATAGCCGGTGACGAAGAGCACCTTCAGCCCAGGCCGCACCGCCCGCGCCGCATCCACCAGCTGCCGCCCGTTCAGCCCCGGCAGGCCGACATCGGTGACGAGCAGGTCGATCCGCGCCGCGGAGCGGATGATCTCGAGCCCCGCCGCCCCGTCCGGCGCCTCCAGCGCCGCATAGCCGAGATCCTTCAGCGTCTCGAGGATGAGGAGGCGCACGGCCGGCTCGTCCTCCACCACCAGCACCGTCTCGCCGCGGTCGGAGCGCGGGGCGCGGCCGCCGCGGTCCTCCGCCTCCGCCTGGTCCGGCGCGCCGCTGTGGCGCGGCAGGTAGAGGCGGAAGGTCGTGCCCTGCCCCGCGGCGCTCTCCACCCGCACATGCCCGCCGGACTGCTTGACAAAGCCGTAGAGCATGGAAAGCCCCAATCCCGTCCCCTGGCCGATCGGCTTGGTGGTGAAGAAGGGCTCGAAGGCCCGCTCCAGCACCTCGGGCGGCATGCCCGTGCCGGTATCGCCGACGCTGATCGTAACATACTTTCCCGGCTGCAGCTCGCCGCCGAGCATCCGCGCCGCAGCCTCGCCGAGCCGCAGGTTCTCGGTGCCGATGGTGAGCCGCCCGCCCTCCGGCATCGCATCCCGCGCATTGATCGCCAGGTTGAGGATCGCGCTCTCGAGCTGGTTCGGGTCGCAGAGCGTCGCCCAGAGCTCCGGCACCAGCCGCATCTCGAGGGCGATGGCCGGGCCGAGCGTCCGCCGCAGCAGCTCCTCCATCCCCGCGACCAGCCGGTTCGCATCGACCGGCCGCGGGTCGAGGGGCTGGCGGCGGGCGAAGGCGAGCAGCCGCTGGGTCAGCGCCGCCGCGCGCTGCGCCGAGGTCATCGCCACGCCGGTATAGCGCCCGAGCGCCTCGACCTGCCCGGCCTCCACCCGGCGCTGCAGCATCGCCAGCGCGCCGATGATGCCGGTCAGCAGGTTGTTGAAGTCATGCGCGATGCCGCCGGTGAGCTGGCCCACCGCCTCCATCTTCTGGGCCTGGCGCAGCTGCTCCTCCAGCGCCTTCTGCCGGGTGACGTCGCGCGCGTTGCCGAGCACCAGCCGCTCGCCGCCCGCCTCGCCCATCGGCACCAGGATCACCTCGGCGATCCGCCGCTCGCCCTCCACGTCAAAGGCGACTTCGTAGGTCATGCGCCGCTGCTGCTCGGCGCAGAGGCGGTAGCGCCGGGCGGTGAGCTCGGCGATGCCGGCGGGCAGTACCTCCTCGACCGGCCGGCCGATGACCTTGGTGGCCTTCATCCCGGTGAAGCGCTCCGCCGTCGGGTTCAGCGCCTCGTAGCAGGCGACGCCGCCGGGCGAGACCTTGATGAGGAAGACGAGGTCCGGCGAGGTCTCGAAATAGGTACGGAAGCGCACCTCGCTGGCGGCGAGCTGCGCGGTGCGCTCGGCCACGCGCCGCTCCAGCGTCTCGTTCAGCCGGCGCAGCTCCGCCTCGGCATGCTTGGCGGCCGAGATGTCGACGCTGCAGCCGGTATAGCCGAGGAAGCGGCCATGGTCGTCGAGCCGGGCGACGCCCTCGCAGCGCAGCCAGCGCAGCGCGCCGTCGCGGTTGATGGCGCGGAATTCCCGCCGGTAGGGGCGCCGCGCCTCGAAGGCCTCGCGGAAGGCGGCCTCGTGCGCCGGCCGGTCCTCCGGCAGCAGCACATCCCACCAGCCATCGCCGAGCAGCGTCGCCGCCGGCCGGCCGAAGACGAAGTCGTGGTGCATGTTGGCGAAGACCAGCTGCCCCGTCTCGTCCGTCATCCAGATGAGCGCCGGCGCGCTGTCCGCCATGTGGCGGAAGCGCGCCTCGCTCTCGCGCAGCGAGGCCTCGACCTCGGCCCGCTCGATGGCCGAGGCGGCGAACTGCGCGAGCTGCACGACGATCGCCTCGTCCGCCTCGTCGAACTCGCCGTCAATCTTGTCGGAAAGCTGGATGATGCCGAGGTTGCGCCCGTCATTGCCGAGCAGCGGCGCCACCAGCCAGCCCCGCATCGGCGGGTGTCGCGCGGCATCCGCGCCGAAGCCGCGCCAACGCGGGTGTGCCTCCAGCTCCGCCTGGGTCATGCGGATCGGCTGGTTCGCCTCGCAGGCCCAGGCGTAGATGCCGGAGCCGTCCGGGCTCGTCGCATGGTCCCGCCAGGCTGCGTATTTCTCCGAGAGCGAGATGGCGCTGATCGCCTGCGACCAGTCGGGCCCCCGGCTCAGGCTGCAGACCGACTGATGCGCGCCGACAATGCCCCGCGCCGCATCGGTGATCGCCTGCAGCGTCGCCGGCAGGCAGGGCGCGCGCATCACCTGCCCCGCCGCCTCGGCCAGGGCCTTCATCTGCGCCTGGATGCGCCCGGGCTCGGCCGGTGGCCGGCGCGCGAAGGCGACGACCCCGGCGGATGCGGCCCGCGGGCTGTCCTCAGCGGCCATGCCGATCGCTACCCCTTCCTCCGCGCCCATAGGGCATGGTTTAGCCCCGCCATGTCGATCACGTTTCAGACGATCGCCACCGGCAGGGCGCTCTCATAGCCCAGGCGCAGCCCAAGGGAGAGGCGGGCCGTGCTGCATCGCGCGGCCTGCCCTGTCGGCTAGACCGGGTTGTTGCCCCGCGTCTCCGTCATCTCGCGCGCCTCGGCGGCGGGGATGGAGAGATGCACGACATTGTCCTCGATCCGGGCGATGGCGCCGAAGGGCAGGTAGCGATGCTGCCCGCCCGAGGCAGGGTCCTGCTTGGTCAGCTTCAGCCGGGTCGTATCGATGGAATCGATGGTGCCGACATGCTGCCCGTCCGAGCCGACGACCTCCATATGCTCGGCGATCTTGGTCATATCGATCATGGCGTCCTCCTTCGGGCCGCGACATGCGGCCGTGAGGTGGAAACGGCCCAGCCCCGGAAAGGATGCATGTTGCCGGTTCCATGTCCGCAGCAAACATAAAGATATCCTTATGTCTCATCGCAAACCCCTGGCCAGCGCCGCCCGCCCATGCTACGCGCCCCGCCGAACCGCCTGTTTCAGGGAATGCGCAGATGGCCGATAGCATCGTGAAGGATCTCAGCCTGGCCGATTGGGGCCGGAAGGAGATCGCCATGGCCGAGGACGAGATGCCCGGCCTGATGGCCGTGCGCCGCGAATATGGCCCGTCCCATCCGCTCAAGGGCGCCCGTATCGCCGGCTGCCTGCACATGACCATCCAGACCGCCGTGCTGATCGAGACGCTGAAGGCCCTCGGCGCCGATGTCCGCTGGTCGTCGTGCAACATCTTCTCGACCCAGGACCACGCCGCGGCCGCCATCGCCGCCGCCGGCACGCCGGTCTTCGCGGTGAAGGGCGAGACCCTGCCGGAATACTGGTCCTACGTGCAGAAGACGCTCGAATGGGCCGATGGCGGCGAGCCGAACATGCTGCTCGACGACGGCGGCGACATGACGCTGCTCGTCCATTACGGCCTGCGCGCCGAGCAGGGCGACACGGCCTTCCTCGGCAAGCCGACCAATGAGGAGGAGGAGGTCTTCTTCGCCCTCATCCAGAACCTCCTGAAGGCCAAGCCGGGCTGGTTCGCCAAGCTGGCCGCCAGCATCCGCGGCGTCTCCGAGGAGACGACGACGGGCGTGCACCGCCTCTACATGATGGCCAAGGAGGGCAAGCTGCTCTTCCCCGCCATCAACGTGAACGACAGCGTCACCAAGTCGAAATTCGACAACCTCTACGGCTGCCGCGAGAGCCTGGTCGATGGCATCCGCCGCGGCACGGACGTGATGATGTCGGGCAAGGTTGCGATGGTCGCGGGCTTCGGCGATGTCGGCAAGGGCTCGGCCGCCTCTCTTCGCAATGCCGGCTGCCGCGTCATGGTCTCCGAGGCGGACCCGATCTGCGCGCTCCAGGCCGCGATGGAGGGCTATGAGGTCGTGACGATGGAGGATGCCGCCCCGCGTGCCGACATCTTCGTCACCGCGACCGGCAATGTCGATGTCATCACCATCGACCACATGCGGGCGATGAAGCACCGCGCCATCGTCTGCAACATCGGCCACTTCGACAGCGAGATCCAGGTCGCGGCGCTGAAGAACCAGAAGTGGCACAACGTGAAGCCGCAGGTGGACGAGGTCGAGTTTCCGGACGGCAAGCGCATCATCCTGCTATCCGAGGGGCGGCTCGTGAACCTCGGCAACGCGACGGGCCATCCGAGCTTCGTCATGTCGGCCAGCTTCACCAACCAGACGCTGGCGCAGATCGAGCTCTGGGCGAATCCGGGCAAGTACGAGAGGAAGGTCTACGTCCTGCCGAAGCACCTCGACGAGAAGGTCGCCGCGCTGCATCTCGAGAAGGTCGGCGCCAAGCTGACCAAGCTCAGCGCGCAGCAGGCCGCCTATATCGGCGTGCCGGAGCAGGGCCCCTTCAAGGCCGAGCAGTACCGGTACTGAGCGACGACGGCGCGGCGCGTCCCCGCGGGGGCGGCGCCGGAGCCTCCTAGCCCGAGGCTCCGGCAAGTGTCCCACGGCGATGCCGCGGGACGGCGCCGGTGGGGCGTCTTGCCAGATGCGGCGGCGGGGCCATCTCCGCCGCCGCATGATCCTCCCAGGCCTCGCTCTCCTCAGCCTCGCCCTGCTGCTCGGCGGCATGGTCTTCTTCGCCGCCGTGGTGGCGCCGCTGGTCTTCACCCGCCTCCCGCCGGAATGGGCCGGGCGCTTCATCCGCCAGCTCTTCCCGCGCTACTACCTCTGGCTGATCGGCACGGCCGGCCTCGCCGCCCTCGCCCTGGCGCCCTCCCGCCCGGCCGATGCGCTGGCCATGGCCCTCATCGCCGCGCTGACGGTCTGGCTCCGCCAGGGGCTGATGCCGCGGATCAACCGGCTCTCCGACGCCGCCCAGGCCGGGGATGCGGCGGCGAAGCCCCGCTTCGACCGTGCCCATCGCCTTTCCGTCCTGCTGAACATGGCCCAGCTGGTGGCGGTGGCCGTGGTGCTGCTGCGGGGTGCAGGCGGCCCCTCCTGATCCCAGGCGGCATGCCCAACAATGAATAATTAGTCTCCTTTTTTCAACGCAATCTTGTGATGCCTATGACGGTAACGAGAGTGGATCGTCCTGCGATGTAGCGCGAAGGTTTCTTAACGCACTGCACCATGGATCCTGACGCGATGGCTGTCTTCCGCCTTGAGCCTCGTCCAACCGCCCTCGACCATCCTGCCTGGGCCATGAGCTGGCACAGCGCACCCTGCCATGTCGTCGCGGATAGCGTTGAACAGGCTCGGCAATTCGCCAATTGCGCCTTCATCGTGCCGTTGCAGTCCGCCGCCGGGCCAACGCAGGACCTGCTGCCGCCCTGGTCCGATCCGCGGCTGGTCGAGGCTTGGCGCCTGCCCCAGATGGCCGAATTCGGTCCGCTCGGCACATGCAGCGTCGGCAGCCTTCCGCAACCTGACCGTGTGGACGCCATAGCGGCCTAAACCCGCCGAACCGCCACCACGGCCGCCAATTGCGGCGGCCAGGGCCGGCACCGCAAGCGCATCCTGCGCCACCAGGCCGCGGCCTGCACTACCCAGGCGCCGTGCCGCCCCGCCCTCGCGCCGAGCGCGGAGAGTCCCGCAAGTTCCGCTGCCTTACCTGGCTGCCACTCTGCAATTGCGACGCTGAACGGCGTCCTCGTCCTGCTCATGAAGCCGCCGAAAAGCTCCTGCAGCCGCAGCCAGCCGATCCTGTCCGCGCAGCCGCCGATCGCCGCCAGCCAGGACCGCCGCTGCCCAGCCGCATTCGCCATGCGGTTTCTTTCGTTAGGGTATTGCCTCTGGAGCCGGTTCCGGGTTTTCCATGCACCGCATCGCACGGACCCTGCGCGACGCAGGGTCCAGACCGGGAGGAACCGCCACCGATGAACCGCCGCCTGATCCTGGGCGCCGCCGCCCTCGCCACGCCCGCCGCCCTGGCCGCCCCGGCCTTGGCCCAGTCAGCGCCCGAGGTGAACTGGCGCATCTCCTCCGCCTTCCCGCGGAACCTCGACGTGCTCTTCGGGACCGGCGAAAACATCGCCAAGCGCGTCGCGCAGCTCACCGACAACCGCTTCCGCATCCGCTTCTTCCCCGCCGGCGAGGTCGTCCCCGGCCCGCAGGTGCTGGATGCGGTGCAGTCCGGCTCCATCGAGGGTGGCCATGCGCCGCTCTACTACTATGCCGGCAAGGACCTGGCGCTGAACTTCTTCACCGGCGTGCCCTTCGGCCTGAACGCGCGGCAGAACCTCGCCTGGCTGCAGTATGGCGGCGGCAATGCCCTTTGCGACGAGTTGCTTGCCGAGTTCAACTGCGTCGGCTTCCCCGCCGGCGATACCGGCGCGCAGATGGGCGGCTGGTTCCGCAACGAGGTGAAGACCCTGGCCGAGCTGAAGGGGCTGAAATTCCGCACCCCCGGCCTCAACGGCCAGCTCTTCGCCCGGCTCGGCGCCGTGCCCCAGGCCATCGCGCCCGCCGACATCTACCCCTCGCTCGAGCGCGGCGCGCTGGATGCGGTGGAGTTCGTCGGCCCGCATGACGACGAGAAGCTCGGCTTCGTCCGCGTCGCCCGCTACTACTACTACCCGGGCTTCTGGGAGGCGGGCGCGCACCTCCACTTCATCGTCAACCGCGATGCGATGGCGAAGCTGCCGGACAGCTACAAGGCCGCCATCGAGGTCGCCTGCGGCGAGGCCAATGCCAACATGCTCGCCCAGTACGACCACCTGAACCCGCAGGCGCTGCGCCGCCTGGTCGCCGCCGGCGCCCAGCTCCGCCCCTGGCCGCGCGAGATCCTGCAGGCCGCCTGGAACGAGGCGAATGCAATGTACGATGAGCTCTCCGGCAGGAACGAGCGCTTCCGGAAGATCTGGGCCGCCTACCGGGCCTACCGGCAGGAGGAGTACCAGTGGTTCCGCATCGCCGAGAGCAGCTTCGACAACTTCGCCTTCCCGGCGGCGGCAGCGCAGCGCTGACCGGCGGAGGGGGGCGCCGCCCCCTCATGCCCTGGCCATGAGCCGCCTGTAGTCCAGCTGGTCGGACTGCATGCGGCGGAAGACCGCATACTTGGCCTCGTGGTAGCGCCGCGTGGCCGGGTCGGGCCGCAGCACCTCGCCCGCCCGGCTCATCGCCGCCATCGCTTCAGGCAGGCCGGGATGCAGCCCGGCCGCCACCGCCCCCAGCATCGCCGCGCCGAGCAGCACCGCCTCCGGCTCCTCCGGCAGCACGACCCGGCAGGCGGTGGCATCCGCATGCTCGCGGAGGAAGACCGGGTTCTTCGTCCCACCGCCGCTGGCGAGCATGGTGTCGATGGCATAGCCCTCGCCATTCATCGCCTCGACGACATGCCGCGTGCCATAGGCGATGGCCTGCACCGTGGCGAGGTAGAGCCGCGCCAGATCATCCATCCCGGCCGACAGCGTGAGGCCGGAGACCATCCCCCGCATTCCCGCATCGGCCAGTGGCGAGCGGTTGCCGTGGAAATCCGGCAGCACATGCAACCCCTCGGTCAGCAGCGCCGGGGAGGCGAGCGGCGCCGCCAGCGCCTCGATCCGGGCATTGAGCCGCGCATAGACCGTCGCGCCCGCCTGCCGCGCCTCCTCCGCCAGCGCCGGATAGGCAGTATGGGTGGTGATGACATGGTCGATCAGCGCGCCCGTCGCCGACTGCCCCCCCTCGTTCAGCCAGAGCCCCGGCTGCATGGCGGAGTAATAGGGGCCCCAGACCCCCGGCACGAAGCACGGCTCGGCCGAGACGGCCATGTGGCAGCTCGAGGTGCCGCCGATCAGCGCCAGCCGGCGCCGCAGCGCCTCAGCATCCGGTGCCACCCCGTCGAGCGCCGCGCCGATGGTGCCGAGACCGCCGGCATGCGCATCGATCGCCGAGGCGCCGACCGCGATGCCCGCCGGCAGCCCGAGCTCCGCCGCCGCCCCGGCCGCCAGCCCGCCGGGGATCGCCTGCCCCACCGGCAGGATCTCGGTCCCGATCCGCCGGAACCCCTCCTCCACCAGCTCCCCGAGCCCGACGGCCTGAAAGAAGGCCGCATCCCACCGCCCCTCCCGCCCCAGATAGGTCCATTTGCAGACCGTCGAGCAGAGCGAGCGCGCCGCGTTGCCCGTGGCCCGCCAGGTGAGGAAGTCCGGCAGGTCAAGGAACAGCGCCGCCCGCCCCCAGACGGCCGGCAGGTGCCGCTTCAGCCAGAGCAGCTTCGGCACCTGCATCTCGAGCGAGATGCGCCCGCCGACATAGCGCAGCACATCGTGCCCGCCGGCATTGATGGCCTCCGCCTCCGCCGCCGCGCGATGGTCCATCCAAACGATGATGTCCTGCTCGGCCTCGCCCCCCGGGCTGACGGAGACGGGCGCCCCCGCCGCATCCAGCGCAACGAGTGAGCAGGTGGCATCGAAGCCGATTCCCCGCACCCGCCCTGTGTCGAGCCCCGCCATCGCCTCGCGCACCGCCTGGCAGGCCGCGCCCCAGATATCCGCCGAACTCTGCTGCGCGTAGCCCGGCCGCGGCGCCCAGAGCCGGATTGGGCAGCTCGCCTGGCCCAGCATCCGCCCCGCGCCGTCGAAGGCGCCGGCCCGGGCGCTGCCGGTGCCCACATCCACGCCGATGACGATGTCCTGCATGCCGGCCCCGTCCCCTTCCCGTCGTTCAGGATGCCTCGTCCAGCCTGATCCCGGCACGGCGCAGCGGCAGGGCCGCGGCGGGATCGGGCAGCGGGCTGGTCACAATGCGGTCAAAGGCCGCGATGGGGGCGAAATGCGCTGGCTTCAGCCGCCCCAGCTTGCTCGCATCCACCACGAGGATGGATTGCGCAGCGGCGGCCATGGCGGCCTGCTTCACCGGCACCTCGTTGAAATTGGTGCAGGTGACGCCGCCTGCCGCATCCACCCCACCCGCCGAGAGGAAGGCCTTGTTGATGCGGATGCGCCTGAGGCTTGCCAGCGCCTCGTCCGAGGCGAAGGTCGCGGAAGCAGGGTGGAACAGCCCGCCGAGCAGGATCAACTGCGTCTGCGGCCGCCGGCTGAGAAGCGTTGCGATGTTGAGCGCATAGCAGAGAATGGTGAGGAAGATGCCGGGCCGCAGCGCCTCCGCCAGATGCGGCATGGTGGTGCCGCAATCGACGAAGAGCGTGTCACCCTCCTCGACCAGCGCCGCGGCATGCCGCGCCGCTTGGCGCTTGGCGGCGCGATGGCTGCCCTGCTCCCGCTCCAGCGCATATGCCGCACCGGCGCCGAGCGGCACCACATGCCCGCCGAGCAGGCTGAGGTCGAGGCCGGGCCGCGCCAGGTCGCGCCGCAAGGTCATGGAGGAGACGCCGAGCGAGGCCGCCGCAGCCTCCAGCCGCATCGGCCCGCCCTCCGCCACCATCGCCTGCAGCCGCGCCAGCCGGGCGCCCTGCCTTGCGCCCTCCGCCATCACTCCTCCCGGATTGGTGTGCTTGACGCTCGGACAACCGATGTTGCAGATACCACAAAGGTTAAAATTCTAACAACCCCGAGGACGCTCCTCCGCATGACCCAGGCCCCGATCGCGCTGGCACCGCTGATCGACCACACCCTGCTGAAGCCGGAGGCGACCGAGGCGGAGCTGCGCCGCTACTGCGCCGAGGCGCGGGAGTACGGCTTCCGCTCGGTCTGCGTGAACCCGGTGCATGTGCCGCTGGTCGCGGGCCTGCTGCGCGGCAGCGAGGTCCGCACCTGCTCCGTCGTCGCCTTCCCCCTCGGCGCGACCACCCTGGCCGACAAGGCGGCGGAGGCGGCGAATGCCGTCCGCAACGGCGCCGAGGAGATCGACATGGTCATCGCCATCGGGGCGCTGCGCGAGGGCCGGGTGGATGCGGTGCGCGCCGACATCGCCGCCGTGCGCGCCGCCTGCCCCGGCCGCGTGCTGAAGACCATCATCGAAACCTGCCTGCTGGACGATGCGCAAAAGCGCCTCGCCTGCCGCCTCGCTGCCGAGGCGGGGGCGGATTTCGTCAAGACCTCGACCGGTTTCTCCACCGGCGGTGCCACCGCCGCCGACGTGGCGCTGATGCGAGCCGAGGTCGGGAATGCGCTGGGGGTGAAGGCCTCCGGCGGGATCCGCACCCGCGAGGCCGCCGAGGCGATGATCGCCGCCGGCGCCACCCGGATCGGGGCGAGTTCCGGCGTCGCGCTGGTCACCGGCACGTCGGCGGCCAGCGGCTATTGAAACAGACCGACATGGGAGAGAAGCCAATGACCGGAATCGACAGGCGGAGCCTCGGCGCCCTCGCGGCGGGCGGGCTGATGGCGGCAAGCCTCGGCCGCCCGGCCTCCGCGCAGGGCGCGGCGGTGGACGCGAGCAAGGTGTCGAAGGACATCAGCGCCCGCGCCACCAAGAAGTACAGCATCGCCACCGTGGTGAAGGTCGACGGCATCGCCTGGTTCGACCGCATGCGCGCCGGCGTGAAGCAATTCGGCGCCGACCAGGGCCACGACACCTGGATGGTCGGCCCGAGCGCGGCGGATGCCGCCGCACAGGTCCAGCTCGTCGAGGGGCTGATCGCCCAGGGCGTGGATGCCATCTGCATCGTCCCCTTCTCGGTCGAGGCGGTGGAGCCGGTGCTGCGGAAGGCGCGGCGCCAGGGCATCACCGTCATCTCGCACGAGGCATCGAGCCTCGAGAACATCGACTACGACATCGAGGCCTTCGACAACCACGCCTATGGCGCCAAGCTGATGGAGGTGCTGGCGCGCGACATGGGCGGCGAGGGCAAGTATGTGGCGACCGTCGGCAGCCTCACCTCGCAGTCGCAGATGGAGTGGATCGACGGCGCCGTCGCCTACCAGAAGCAGAACTTCCCGAGGATGCAGGAAGTGACGCGCCGCATCGAGACCTATGACGACGCGACCACCGACTACAACAAGCTGAAGGAAGTCCTCACCGCCTATCCGGACCTGAAGGGCATCCTCGGCGCGCCGATGCCGACCTCGGCGGGGGCGGGGCGGCTGATCGCCGAGCGCAAGCTCGCCGGCAAGCTGTTCTTCTCCGGCACCGGCCTCGTCTCCGTCGCCGGGCAGTACCTGCGCAACGGCGACATCAACTACATCCAGTTCTGGGACCCGGCGACGGCCGGCTACGCCATGAACATCCTCGCCGTGATGGCGCTGGCGAAGAAGCCGGTGAAGGCCGGGCTTGACCTCGGCCTCGCCGGCTACAACAGCCTGCAGGCGCCGGACCCGAAGCGGCCGGGCGTGCTGGTCGGCCAGGGCTGGGTCGGCGTCACCAAGGACAACATGGCCCAGTACAACTTCTAGCCTGATGTCCGCCCCGCTCATCGAATTGCGGCATGTCGGCAAGAGCTTCGCCGCCGTGTGCGCGCTTGAGGACGTGTCGCTCTCGATCGGGCGGGGCGAGATCCATTGCCTGGCCGGGGAGAACGGCTCCGGCAAGTCGACGCTCATCAAGGTCATCTCGGGCGTCTGGCAGCCCGACCAGGGCGATCTGCTGATCGACGGCGCGCGGATCGAAGGCATGACGCCGCGCGCCGCCATCGCCCATGGCGTGCAGGTGATCTACCAGGACTTCTCGCTCTTCGGGAACCTCTCGGTCGCCGAGAACCTGGCGCTGAGCAGCGAGCTGCAGGAGGGGCGGAAGCTCGTCTCCTGGCGCCGCGTCCGCGGGATCGCCCGCCAGGCCATCGACCGCCTCGGCGTCGAGCTCGACCTCGACGCGCTGGTCGAGACCCTGCCGACCTCCGGCAAGCAGCTCGTTGCCATCGCCCGCGCGCTGATGTCGGACCCGCGCCTGCTCATCATGGACGAGCCGACCACGGCGCTGACGGGGCGCGAGGTGGCGGCGCTGTTCCGCGTGGTGCGGGACATCCAGTCGAGGGGCATCGCCGTGCTCTTCGTCAGCCACAAGATGCGCGAGATGCTGGAGATCAGCGAGCGGCTGACGGTCATCCGCAACGGCCGCGTGGTCGCCGCCGGTCCGATCGCCGAGTTCGACGAAGCCGCCATCACCCGCGCCATGACCGGCCAGGAGATCGCCGCCGAGGGCTATCGCTGGGAACCTTCCCCCGGCGCCGCACCGCTGCTGGAGGTGCAGAACCTCACCATCCCCGGCCAGCTCGAGGATGTCTCGCTGCGCGTCATGCCCGGCGAGATCGTCGGCGTCTCCGGCCTGCTCGGCTCCGGCCGGACGGAACTCGCCCTCGCGCTCTTCGGCATGCGGCCGGGCTATGCCGGCCGCATCCGCATCGCCGGGCAGGAGGTGCGGCTCGACAGCGTGCAGCGCGCCATCGGCCACGGCATCGCCTATGTGCCGGAGGACCGGCTGACCGAGGGCCTCTTCCTCGCCCAGACCATCGACCGCAACATGCTGGCCACCTCCCTCCCCCGGCTGAGCCGCGCCGGCGTCATCCAGCCCGGCCGCGCCACCCGCGACGCCGCCGGGATGATCCGGGAGATGGCCATCGCCACCCCGACCGGCGACCGGCCCGTCACCCAGCTCTCGGGCGGCAACCAGCAGCGCGTGGTGATCGGCCGCTGGCTGCTCAACGACCCGCGCCTGCTGATCCTGAACGGGCCGACCGTCGGCGTCGATGTCGGCTCCAAATCGGGCATCCACCGCAAGATCCGCGAACTGGCGCAGGCGCGGGGCCTCGGCGTGCTGATGATCTCGGACGACCTCCCGGAGCTGGTCGAGAATTGCAACCGCATCCTCGTGCTGCATCGCGGCCGCCTCGTCTCCGACACGCCGGTGGAGGCGACAAGCGAGACGGCGCTCGGCGAGCAGCTGGCGGCCCTGGCATGAGCGGCATCGCCGCGGCCTTCCGCCGCCACCCGGAGCTGATGGTCGCCGCCATCCTGGTCGTGACGGTGGTCACGATCGGCCTGATCAACCCGGTCTTCTGGCAGCCCTCCAACCTATTCAGCCTGCTGCGGGCCAGCGTCATCACCGGCATCCTCGGCCTCGCCGTGCTGCTTGTGATGCTGCCGGGGGGCATCGACGTCTCCTTCCCCGCCTTCGCCATCGCCGCCATGTACCTGACGGTGAAGGCGATGATCGCCTGGGGGTTCGACGGCATCCTCCCCGCCTTCGCCATGGCGACGGGCATCGGCCTGCTGCTCGGCCTCGTCAACGCCGTCTTCGTCCATTACCTGCGGATGATCCCGCTGATCGTGACGCTCGGCACGGGCACGGCGGTGCGCGGCTTCATCCTCGGCATCGTCGGCACCAGCCAGATCAACATCGACCAGATGCCGCAGCGGCTGATCGAGTTCGGCCGCACCCAGCTCTTCAGCGTGACCCAGGCGGATGGCAGCCAGACGGGCCTCTCCGCCATGGTGCTGGTCTATGCCCTCATCGCCCTGCTGGTCCACCTGCTGCTGCGCTACACCATGGTCGGGCGCGGCATCTACGCGCTCGGCGGCGGAGAGGAGGCGGCGCGGCGCGTCGGCTTCAACATCCGCCAGACCACCTTCCTGATCTACGGCCTCGCCGGCGCCATCGCCGGCTTCGCCGGGCTGCTGCATGCAGCGATGATCTGGACGGCCAACCCGCGCGACATGGTGGGCCTCGAGCTCGACGTGATCGCGGCAGTGGTGCTCGGCGGCGCCAGCATCTTCGGCGGGCGTGGCTCGGTCATCGGCACCATCCTCGGCGGGCTGACGCTCATCGTCATCACCAACAGCCTGATCATCCTCGGGATCGACACCACCTGGCAGCGCGTGGTGGTCGGGCTGATCGTCATCGCGGCGACGGCGGCCACCGCCTGGCGCGACCGCAAGCGCATCGCCTGAGGGAGGGGCACGCCGCATGACCGCCATCGCCCAACGCCTCCGCCGCGTCGACACCAACCTGCTGCAGCTCGCCCTGCTGACGGTGCTGATCTTCGCGGCGATGGCGGCGCTGAACCCGGAGCGCTTCCTCCGCCCCTATGTCTTCGAGTCGATCACCTTCGTCGCGCCGGAGCTCGGCCTGCTCGCCATCGCCATGATGGTGGCGATGCTGACCGGCGGCATCGACCTCTCCGTCATCGGCATCGCCAACCTGTCCTGCATCCTGGCGGGGCTGTTCTTCCACGCGGTCGGGGCGCCGCGCGGGCCGGAGCTCGCCAACCTCACCTGGCCGCTGGTGGCGGCCGGCATCGGCCTCGCCCTCTGCACCGGGCTGCTGGCAGGGGCGATCAACGGGCTGCTCATCACCAGGCTGCGGGTGACGCCGATCCTCGCCACCATCGGCACGGGGCAGGTCTATACCGGCATCTGCCTGGTGCTGACCGGCGGGCCGGCGGTGGTCGGCTTCCCGAAGCTCTGGGGGCTGATCGGCAACGGCACCGCCCTCGGCATCGCGGTGCCGTTGATCGTCTTCCTCGTGGTGGCGGCGCTCGTGTGGTTCATGCTGGCGCGCACCGCCTTCGGCATCAACCTGGCGCTGATCGGCACCAATGCACGGGCCGCGGCCTTCGCCGGGCTGCGGACGGGGCGCACCGTCTTCCTCTCCTATGTGCTGACAGGCGGGCTGGCGAGCATCGCCGGCATCCTGCTCTCCGGCCGGACCAATGCGGCGAAGTCCGACTACGGCGTCTCCTACCTGCTGCAGGCCGTGCTGATCGCCGTGCTGGCCGGCACCAACCCGGCCGGCGGCCGCGCCAGCGTGCCGGGGATCGTGCTGGCGCTGGCGGCGCTGATGCTGCTCTCCTCCGGCCTGCAGATCATGCGCTTCAGCAATTTCCTGGTGGACCTGATCTGGGGCGGCTTCCTGCTGCTCTCCATCGCCCTCGCCGCTTGGCGCAACCGGACCCGCTGAGCATGGCCGCCACCATTCCCCTCCACGAGGCCCTGGCCGGCGAGGCGGAGCGGCGCATCCTCACCGCCGGGGAATTCTCCGCCAGCCTCTTCCGCTTCCACACCGGCGTTGCGGCGCTGCGCCTGCGCAATGCCCGGGGCGAGGTGGTGGTGCTGCCCTGGATGGGCGGCATGATCTGGTCCGTCCGCTTCGACGGCGTGTCGCTGGCGATGCAGAGCGGGTTCGATGCGCCCCGCCCGGCCCGCAGCATCGCCGAGACCTACGGCTGCTTCGCCTTCCACAGCGGGCTGCTGCGCAACGGCGTGCCTGGGCCGGAGGACGACCACCCGGCACATGGCGAATTCCCCTGCGCGCCGATGGACCGGGCCTGGCTCGAGCTCGGCGAGGAGGAGGGCGAGCCCGTCCTCCGCGTCGTCAGCCTGCGGGACCACGTCATGGGCTTCGGCCCGCACTACCTGGCCCAGCCCTCGGTCACGCTCCGCCCCGGCGCCACGCTCTTCGAGATCGGCCTCTCCGTGCGCAACCTCTCCGGCAAGGCGATGGAGCTGATGTACATGGCGCATATCAACTTCGCCTTCGTCCCCGGCGGCCGCTGCCTCCAGCCCGCGCCCTTCACGCCCGAGCGCACGGCGGTGCGCCGCACCGTCCCCGCCCATGTCCAGCCGAACCCCGGCTACCTCGCCCTCATCGACTCCCTCGCCGAGGACCCGTCCCGCATGGCTGTGCTCGACGAGCCCGCGCTCTACGACCCCGAGCAGGTCTTCTACCTCCATGGCCTCGGCACCGATGCGCGCGGCGAGACGCATCTGATGCTCGCCCGGCCCGAGGGCGACGGCTTCGGCATGTCCTATGCGCCCGCCAGCTTTCCGCAGACCGTCCGCTGGGTCTTGTGCGACCCGGACCAGAAGGTCGCCGCCTTCGCCCTTCCCTCGACCTGCCAGCCCGAGGGCTACGCGGCCGAGAAGCGCAAGGGCCACCTCCGGCTGCTGGCGCCGGGCGAGGAGGCGCGCTTCGCCGTCCGCACCGGCTATCTGGACCGTGCCGCCGCGTCCCGCATGGCCGCCCTCATCGCATCCCTGCCCCAGGAGTAGGCCATGAACACCCGCATCGGCGTGGTCGGCAGCAACATGGTCGACCTGGTGACCTATACGGCGCGGATGCCGGAGGCCGGCGAGACGCTGGAGGCCTCCTCCTTCGCCATGGGCCATGGCGGCAAGGGCGCCAACCAGGCCGTCGCCGCGGCCAAGCTTGGGGCCGACGTGCTGCTGGTCAGCCGCGTCGGCGACGACCTCTTCGGCGGCAACACCATCCGCAACTTCCAGGAGCTCGGCATCGACACCCGCCATGTCCGCGCCGTGCCGGGCACGCCGAGCGGCGTCGCGCCGATCTTCGTCGACCCGTCGGGCGAGAACCGCATCCTCATCGTCAAAGGCGCCAACGACCACCTGCTGCCCGCCGATGTCGATGCCGCCGCCGAGGACCTCCGCCGCTGCGGCCTGATCCTGCTCCAGCTCGAGATCCCGCTGGAGACGATCTACCACGTGATCGACTGGGCCGCGCGGGAGGGCATCGAGGTGCTGCTCAACCCGGCGCCGGCGATGCCCGGCCTCGCCCTCGACCGCATCCTGCCGGCGACCTTCCTCGTTCCCAACCAGACCGAGCTCGCCATCCTCACCGGCCAGCCGACCACCACCCGCGCCGAGGCCGAATCCGCCGCCCGCCTGCTGGTCGGGCGCGGCCTGAAGGCGGTGATCGTCACCCTCGGCGGCGACGGCGCGCTCCTCGTCCAGGGCGAGCGGACCGTGCACGTCCCCGCCATCCCGGTGACGCCCGCCGACACCACCGGCGCCGGCGACGCCTTCATCGGCGCCTTCGCCCAAGCCTACGCCGCCACGCGCGACATCGAGGCGTCGATGCGCCAGGGCGCCCGCTACGCCGCCGATTCCATCACCCGCCCCGGCACGCAGAAGGCCTTCGCCGATGCCGCTGGCTTCGCCGCCTTCTGCCAAGGGCTGGACGCGAACTAGGCCGAGTCCAGCCAGGCGAGCAGTGCCTCCCGGTAGACCGGCAGGCTCTTGTACCGCCCCATCTCCTCCGGCAGCGCCCTGACCGCGCCGGCCAGCCTGGCGGCAACACCCGGCTGCGCCGCCACCCGCGTCAGCGGGTAGCTGTGGACGCGGATAGTGAAGAGCACCGCGCCCGTCCCCGGCAGCCGCTGGAAGGTCTGCCGCTCCGTCCTGAGATGCAGCCGCTCCCCCGCATTCTCCGCGGTGAAGGCCGGGTCGCGCTCGCCCCGATGCTTGCCCTCGAGCTGGAACAGCGCCGGGCTGTCCACCACGGACCAGTTCACCCGCATGGCGATGCGCCCTGCCTTGATATGCGCCATGAAGCGGTCGACCGGCGCCCCCAGCCGCTCGCCATAGAAGGGCACCGCCGCATGCACCGCCATCAGCGGCCGGCCGATCTTCTCGGTGATGCGCCAGCGCGTCGGGGCGCAGACCACCCCCGCCTCCAGCACCGGCCCTCCCTCGGCCGGCCGGATGATGCAGAGATCCTCCTGCACCAGCCGCGCCGCGAGCTCCAGCGGGTCGCATCCGGGCGCGTCGAGATCCCATTCCTCGCCGGTCAGCCCGTTCCGCAGCCGTCCGCCCTCGCGCCGGAACCAGGCCGGGAAGCGCGCCGGCAGATGCGCCGCGAGCAGGGCCAGCACCTCGGCCCGCGCTGGCTCGGAGCCCGGGAAGGCCGCGAAGACATCCGCCCGCCGCGAGGCGAGCAGCCCCCGCCGCTCGGCCAGCTCCGCCGGATACCGCTCGTCGATCTCGATCCATGCGGCCTCGGGGCAGGCGACCAGCCCCATCGCCATGCGGAAGGGCCCGTCCTCGAAAGGCAGGTAGACCACTTCCCGCGGCAGCTCCGCCCCGTCCATGCCTCAACCTCCGGCGAGAACCCACCCGCCCCAACTATCGCGCCCCCGCGCTGGCCGGTATAGGCGCCGCATCCTTCCCGGAGCGCTCACTGCCCATGGACCTCGCCGCGATCCTCTCCGCCGTCGCCATGGGCGTGCTGGAGGGGCTGACCGAATTCCTCCCCATCTCCTCCACCGGCCACCTGATCCTGCTCGGCTCGCTGATCGGCTTCCAGGGCCCGCCGGGCAAGGTCTTCGAGATCGGCATCCAGCTCGGCGCCATCTGCGCGGTGATCTGGATCTACCGCGACCTGCTGCTGCGCCTCGTCGCCGGCTTCTGGCAGCCGGGGCGCGAGCGCTACTACGGGATCAACCTGATCCTCGCCTTCGTCCCCGCCGCCATCATCGGCGCGACGCTGCATGGCGTGATCACGGAGCGGCTGTTCAACCCCTGGGTTGTCTCTTTCGCGCTGATCGCGGGCGGCATCGCCATCATCCTGATCGAGCGCGCCCGGCCCTCGCCCAGCATCCACTCGGTCCCGGAGATCGGCCCCGTCTCCGCCCTGCTGGTCGGCTTCGGCCAGGCGCTGGCGATGATCCCCGGCACCTCGCGCTCGGGCGCCACCATCATCACCGCCCTGCTGCTCGGCGTCGACCGCAAGGTGGCGGCCGAGTTCAGCTTCGTCCTCGCCATCCCGACCATGCTGGCGGCCAGCGCCTACAGCCTGCTGAAGGTCCGCCACGAGATCTCGGCCGACGGCCTCGGCCAGGTCGGCATCGGCTTCGTCACGGCCTTCGTCGTCGCGCTGCTGACGGTGCGCTGGGTGCTCGCCGTCATCGGCCGCATCGGCTTCACACCCTTCGGCTGGTACCGCATCGCAATCGGCACGGTGATGCTGGCCTGGCTCGTCCTACACTAGAGCGGGTTCCGTTCGACCTGGCTCACACAACCCGCTCCAGCCTGTTGTCTGGTTGGGCAAATCACGCCGGCCAGGTGATTCCACATGATCGGAGTTTGCCCTAGCGCCCGCTGCCCGCGCCAGGCTGCGCCGGCGCCGGGGCACCCGTGCCGCCCGCCGCCTGCATCACCTGCTGGCGCAGCCCGGCGATGATCTGCACCGCCTTCTCCGCCGCCTGCGTGCTGCCCTCGCCGCCGGCGCGCTGCGCGGTGATCATGCTGGAGAGCGTCTCCCTGAGCTCCCGGTCGGCGGTTCGGTAGGCCTCGTTCCCGGCGAAGCTCGTCGGCACGCGCTGCACGCTGTCCTGCGCCGACCGCGCCACCTGCATCAGCTCGATCCGCTGGCCGGAGATCGCCCCGCCCTGGTGATTGACCGGCGCGCGGGACGCCGCCTGCTCGGCCTGGCGCAGCCTGGTTTCGGCATCTTCGAGCAGCCGCGCATAGGAGGCGAGGTCCGGCGCCGCCGCCGCCCCGGGCGACGTCGTCTGGCCCGCAGGCTGCGCCCAGGCCCCGGGCACCGCCCCGCCCAGCATCGCCGCCACCAGCAGAATCCTCACCCGCATGTCCGCCTCCTCGCTCTTGCCTGAGCGAACGCGAGGCGCGGCGAGGAGGTTGCCCGCCCGGTGCCTAGCCGAGCACGCTCCCCGGCTCGCAATTCCCCCCGCAGACGAGCACGCCGACCCGCGCCCCCGCCGGCGCCGCCCAGGCGCCGCACAGCAAGGCAGCCAGCGCCGTCGCCCCGCCCGGCTCCGCCGCCACCCGCACTGCCTCCCAGAGCAGCCGCTGCGCCTGGCGGATCGCCTCGTCCGGCACCAGCACCGCCGCCTCCACCACTCGCTGCGCCAGCGGGAACATCAGCGCCCCGACCTGCCGGGCGCCCAGGCTGTCCGCCGCCACCCCGCCGACCGGCGCCGGCACCGGCCGCCCCTCGCGCAACGCCGTGGCGAGGGTCGGGCACCCCTCCGGCTCCACGCTGACCAGCCGGGTCCCGCCCGCGCCGTGCCACGCGGCCATCCCGCCGATCAGCCCGCCCCCGCCGGTTGCCACCAGCACATGGCTGAGCCCCGGCGCATCCTCCTCGAATTCGAGCGCGACGGTCCCCTGCCCCTCCAGCACCCGCTGCTGGTCATAGGCATGGACGACCAGCGCCCCCGTCTCCGCCGCCCGGGCCTCGCTCGCCTGGCGCGCCGCGTCATAGGCCTCGCCGCCGACCACCAGCCGCGCCCCATAGCCCTCGATCAGCGCCCGCTTCGCCGCCCCGGTGATCTCGGGGACGAAGATCTCCGCCGCGACGCCCAGCGCCCGCGCCGCATAGGCCACCGCCGCCCCGTGGTTGCCGCCCGAGGCCGCGACCACCCCGGCCGGCGGCACCGCCCCGGCCAGCAGCGTGTTGAAGGCCCCCCGCGGCTTGAAGCTGCCGCTCGCCTGCAGCAGCTCCAGCTTCAGCACAACGTCATGCGCCAGGCCGAGATCGGCCCCGGCCAGCCGCATCACCGGCGTCCGCCGCAGATGGGGAGAGATACGCCGGGCTGCCGCGCGGATCGCGTCCCGGCCGAAGGAGGGGGTTTCGCTCATGATGCGTCATCGGTGGCACGACACATGATGCGGTGCAACCGAGGGTGCCCTTGGAACGATCTAGGCTTTCTGCCAATGTGAGCCCTCTGTTGGTTGGCGGCCATGATGCTGCATGCCAGTTCCGTCGCCCGGGGGGAGGATGCCGTCCTCCTCCTCGGTCCATCGGGGTCAGGGAAGTCCGATCTGGTGCTGCGCCTGATTCAATCGGGATGGTCCCTGGTCGCCGATGACCAGGTCGCGCTCCAGGCGGAGGCGGGCGAATTGCGCCCGGCTTCCCCCGCGCCGCTGGCCGGGCTGATCGAGGTCCGCGGCCTCGGCCTCTTCGGCCCCTTCCCGCGCGCCGTCTCCCCCGTGCTTCGCCTGGTCGCCCGCCTGCTGCCCCGCGCCGAGATCCCCCGCCTGCCGGAGCCGGAGCGCTGGTCGGCGGAGGGCGTCACCCTTCCCGCCATCCGCCTCCACGCCTTCGACGCCTCCGCCCCGGCGAAGCTCGCCCTGGCCCTGGATGCCGCCCTCGGCCGCATCGCCCAGCCGGCCGGCGCCTTCGCCCCATCCATGCCCCGGGGCATGAAATGATGGCCGCGCGCCCGGTCGTCCTCGTCACTGGGCTGTCGGGTGCGGGCCGCGCCTCCATCCTCCGCCACTTGGAAGACCTCGGCTTCGAGACCGTCGACAACCCGCCCCTCGACCTGCTCGAGGAGCTGGTGGGCGACGGCGACCTGCCGCTGGCGGCCGGCGTCGACACCCGCAGCCGCGGCTTCGACCCGGAGGGGGTGCTCCGCACCCTCGCCCGCCTCCGCCTCCGCCCCGACATCGCCGTCACCCTGGTCTACGCGACGGCCGAGGATGCCGTCCTGCTCCGCCGCTACAGCGAGACGCGGCGCCGCCATCCGCTCGCCCCCGGCGGGTCGCTGGGCAGCCGCGTCGCCGACGGCATCGCCCGCGAGCAGGCGCTGATGGCCCCGCTGCGCGACGCCGCTGACATGGTGGTCGACACCTCCGACCTGCCGCTGCCCGCACTCCGCCAGATGATCGAGCGCCGCTTCCGCCGCGAGGGCGCGCCCGGCCTGCTCATCCACGTCCAGTCCTTCGCCTTCCCCCGCGGCCTGCCGCGCGAGGCGGACCTGGTCTTCGACGTGCGCTTCCTGCGCAACCCGCATTACGTGCCGGAGCTGAAGCCGCAGACCGGCCGCGACGCGCCCGTCGCCGCCTATGTCGAGGCGGACCCGGACTTCCCCGGCTTCTGGAGCCGGCTCGTTGGCTTCGTCGATCCGCTCTTGCCGCGCTACGTGGCCGAGGGCAAGAAGTACCTCACGGTCGCGCTCGGCTGCACCGGGGGCCGGCACCGCTCGGTCCTTGTCGCCGAGCGTCTGGCTGACCATCTTCGTGTCCTGGGCTGGCGTGCGGATGTCACGCATCGCGAACTGGACGAGGCGGCACGTCACAAGGCCGCCCCGGAAGCCCATTCAGGGGGTCGGGAGGCCCTTTCACCGTCCCCATGATCGGATTGGTCCTGGTTACCCATGGCCGGCTGGCCGACGAGCTCCGCCTCGCCATGGAACATGTGGTCGGGCCGCAGCGCGCGGTCGCCACCGTCTGCATCGGCCCCGAGGACGACATGGAGCGCCGCCGGCAGGACATCCGCGAGAGCATCGCGGCGGTCGAGCAGGGCGACGGCGTGGTGGTGCTGACCGACATCATGGGCGGCACCCCCTGCAACCTCGCCGTCTCGCTCGCCGACCACAACCATGTCGAGGTCATCGCCGGGGTGAACCTTCCCCTGCTGGTGAAGCTCGCCAAGATCCGCTCGTCGGAACCTCTGGCCGAGGCGGTGGACCATGCCGCCGCCGCCGGCCGCAAGTACATCGCCGCCGCGGGCGACATCCCGAACGGGATCGCCCGGGTCAACGGGGGCGCCAATGGGAATGGTGGAAACAAGCCATGAGCCAGACCAGCAGCGAAACCGGCACCGAAGCCCCCTCCGGCGGCGAGGAGCTGGTGCTGCGCCAATGCATCACGATCCGCAACAGCCGCGGCCTGCATGCCCGCGCCGCTGCCAAGCTGGTGACGCTGGCCGAGCGCTACTCCGCCTGCCTCAGCGTCTCCCGCGACGGCCAGAAGGTGCCGGCCTGCTCCATCATGGGGCTGATGATGCTGGGCGCCGGCCAGGGCAGCAAGGTCACCATCGAGGCCGAGGGCTGGGACGCGCGGGAGGCGCTGGATGCAGTCGCCGGCCTGGTCGAAGCCGGCTTTCATGAAGACTGAGCGGGGCGACCGGTCCGAGGCGAAGCCGGCCGACATCCTCCGCAAGCCGGGCCCCCGCCGCGGCCGCGAGCACGCCATCCGCGGCATCCCGGTCTCCCCGGGCATCGCCATCGGCATGGTCTTCGACACCACCGAGGTGCCGACCGAGGCGCCGCGCCGCGCCATCGCGCCCGAGCAGGCCGAGGCGGAGAAGGCCCGGCTGGCGGAGGCCGTCAGCCTCTCCCGCAAGCAGCTCGGCAAGCTGAAGACGCGCCTCTCCGTCCTGCCCGAGGAGGCGCAGGAGGAGCTGGCGCCGCTGCTCGACGCCTATGTGCTGATGCTCGGCAATTCCCGCCTGCTGCGCGGCGCCCGCAAGCGCATCGAGACCGAGCTGCTCGCCGCCGAGACCGCCGTGCAGGACGAGGCGGAGGCGATCGCCGCGCTGATCCTCGCCGCCCGCGACGACGACAAGCCCGGCCTGCAGCGCCGCGCCGGCGAGGTGCGCGAGATCGCCCGCCGCCTGACCCGCAACCTGACCGCGACGCCCTTCCGCAGCCTGAAGGGCGTGCCCGAGGGCGCCATCCTCGTCGCCGAGGAACTGACGCCGTCCGATGCCGCCCTGCTCGACCCCACCCGCATCGCCGGCGTCGCGACGGATGAGGGCGGCGCCGATGGCCACACGGCGATCATGCTTCGTGCCCTCGGCATCCCTGCCATCCTCGGCGCGACCGGCCTCAGCGAGAGCGCCGAGCGCGGCGACATGGCGGTGCTCGACGGCGCCGCCGGCACCATCGTGCTGCGCCCCGGCGAGAAGGCGCTCGACAAGGGCCGCGCCTCGCTCGCCGCCTTCGCCAAGGAGCGGACGAAGCTGGCCAAGCTCCGCCGCCTGCCCGCCATCACCACCGATGGCGAGCTGGTCGAGCTGCAGGCCAATCTCGAGATCCCGGCCGAGCTGCCGCTGATCGCCCAGGCCGGCGCCCAGGGCATCGGCCTGCTGCGCACCGAGTTCCTGTTCATGAACCGCGAGGACCTCCCCGACGAGGAGGCCCAGCTCATGGCCTATACCCAGGTGGTGGACGCCATGGGCGGCGACCCCGTCACCATCCGCGTGCTCGACTGGGGCGGTGAGAAGGACATGCAGGCGCTGAGCGAGGGCGTGGCGCCGACGCATTCCGGCCCCAACCCGGCGCTGGGGCTGCGGGGACTCCGCCTGCTGCTGAAGCGGCCGGAGCTGCTGGAGGCGCAATTCGCCGCCATCCTCCGCGTCGCGGAGCGCGGCAAGGTGCGCATCCTCCTGCCGATGGTGACCAACCCGTCCGAGGTGCAGGCCGCCCGCGAGATCTATGAGCGCGTCGCGCGCCGCCTGCGCCGCAAGGGCGTCGCCCTGCCCGACAAGCTGCCCGACCTGGGCGTGATGATCGAAACGCCCGGTGCGGCGCTCGCCGCCGACGCCATCGCGCTCGAGGCCGATTTCTTCGCCATCGGCACCAACGACCTCGCCATGTACACCCTGGCGGTGGATCGCTCCGAGGCGGAGGTCAGCCATCTCTACGACAGCCTGCACCCGGCCGTGCTGCGCCTCATGCAATTCGCGACCGAAGCGGCACTGCGGCTGCGCATGCCCGTCTCCGTCTGCGGCGAGATGGCGGGCAACCCGCGGCTGGTGCCGCTGCTGCTGGGTCTCGGCATCCGCTGCCTGTCGATGAACGCCAGCGCCATCCCGCGGGTGAAGCAGGCCGTGCGCGCGCTCGACATTGCCGATTGCGCCCGCTTCGCCCGTCGCGTGATGGAGCAGTCCGACCCGGCCCGCATCCATGAGCTGGTGCTGAACTTCGGGACCGGCTCCGAGAAAAGCTGACGGACGCCGACCTTTCCCGCCAGGGGAAGCCGGAGCGTGGCTGCCGGGGGCTCGAACGACCGGCGGCGTGGATCATGCTGTACGACGGCGAGCCGGACCATGGCCCGCGGTCCGGTGATCGCGGATCGTGGCCTGGGGCGGCTTCCGTTCGGTTTGGCTCACGGAACCCGCTCAGCCTGTTGCTTGGCCGGGCGGATTACCGCGATCAGGTGCCTCCACCTGATGGCAGCTTGCCCTAGCGCCCGCCCCGCCGATGCCGGTCCGCCTCGGCGAGCGCCCGGGCCGTCTCGACCAGCGCCCGCCGGACCCCGGCATCGGTGATGGAGGTATAGGCCTGCACCAGGCTTGACACTCCCTCGCCGAGCGCGCCCTGCGGCACCTCGCCGCCATGGCCGAGGAGATCATCCACCGCCACCCCGCAGGTCACCGCCCAAGCGGGGAGACGCGTGGCGCAGAGGCGGTTCTGCCCAGTCTCGTATTTGAGGACCTGTTGTGGGCTGACGCCGAGCGCCCGGCCCATCTGGGCCAGGGTAACGCCGGCCTCGAGCCGCGCCTGCTTGAGGCGCGGATGAATCGGCCCAGCATCCCGTCCGGGCCAGGTGATGGGCCGAGACATCGGCATGTCGGTCACGGCTGAGACTTGGGCCATTTCTTGATTCCGACTTGTATATGGCGGCAGAACGTTTCTCTACCTTTAGTTGTGTGAAAATCCACACACGATCGCAAGAGGACAAGTGCCGGAGTTGTCCGTTTTGTTGTATACCTGTAATGATTTGGCTCCGCGCCTCCTTCGTGCCGCGCATAGGGATGCGGTCTCGGATCCATCTCCCGGATGCGCTCCGGATACGGGGCTCGCCCCCTCCGATCCTCACGCCTCGTCTAGGACCGCAACCCGACCGAGGAGTTGGCTGCCAGACGCGTCGCATCCTGAGGCGCAGGAATCGCCCGATGACCAACCGGCCCCGAGGCCGCCCTTTCGCCAGCCTTCGTGAGAGGTCTATACGTCGTCTCATGCTACCGGCGCAGGCCGCCCGGAAGCGGACGCGCGGATCCCCCCCGCCCGCTGCCGCCTTCCGTCCGGCCCCCGCACCTCCCCCCAGCCCCTCCCGTGCGGTGCGCCGCGGCGGCTGGCGCTGGCTGCGCTGGCCTCTGCTCGCCGCCATCTGGGGTGCCGTCGCCTTCGCCCTGCTGCTGCTGGCCTTCGCCTGGGACCTGCCGCGGCCGGACAGCCTGCCCGCCGCCACCCGCCGCCCCTCCGTCACCCTGATGGCGGCGGATGGCACGGTGCTGGCCAATCAGGGCGACCTCTATGGCGAGGTCGTCCGCCTGCGCGACCTGCCCGCCCATCTCCCGGCCGCGCTGATGGCGGTCGAGGACCGCCGCTTCCGCAGTCATTTCGGCGTGGACCCCTGGGGCATGGCCCGTGCGGCCCATGCCAATTGGCGCGCCGGCGCGGTGGTGCAGGGTGGCTCCACTCTCACCCAGCAGCTCGCCAAGAACCTGTTCCTGACGCCGGAGCGGAGTGTCCGCCGCAAGGTGCAGGAGGCCCTGCTGGCCCTCTGGCTGGAGCGCCGCTTCAGCAAGGACCAGCTGATGGAGATCTACCTCAACCGCGTCTATCTCGGTGCCGGCGCCTATGGGGTGGATGCGGCGGCGCGGCTCTTCTTCGGCGTCCCGGCGCGGCGCCTCCAGCTCTGGCAATCGGCGCTGCTCGCCGGGCTGCCGAAGGCGCCCTCCCGCCTCAACCCGCGCGCCTCGCCCGACCTCGCCGTCGCCCGCGCCGCCGAGGCGCTGGAGGCGATGGTCGCCACCCGCGCCATCACCCAGGCCCAGATGGAGGCCGAGCTCGCCCGGATGCGCCTGCCGCCGCGTGCCGGCCAGGCCGGGTGGTTCGCCGACTGGGCGTTGGAGGACTTGGCCGAAAGCTTCCCCGGCAATGCCGACCTCGCGCTCCGCGCCACGCTCGACACCCGCCTGCAGGCGGTGGTGGAGGCGCGGCTGGAGGCGCTGCTCGCCGGGCCGGGGGCGCGGGCCGGCGTCTCCCAGGGCGCCGTCATCGTGCTGGAGGCGGCGAGCGGCGCCGTCCGCGCCATGGCCGGCGGGCGGGACTACCGCAGCAGCCAGTTCAACCGCGCGACCGATGCGCGGCGGCAGCCCGGCTCCGCCTTCAAGCCGGTCTACTACCTGGCGGCGCTGGAGCAGGGGATGCGGCCGGATGATGCCGTCTCCGACCTGCCGCTCACCCTAGGCGGCTGGTCGCCCGGCAACGGCGCCTGGCGCGCCCGCGGCGAGATCACCATGGAGGAGGCGCTGGCCCATTCGGTCAACACCGCCGCCGTCCGCGTGCTCTACCGCGCCGGCGGGCCGACGGGGGCCATGGAGATGGCCGCCCGCCTCGGCATCGCGGGCCGCTTCCCGAAGGATGCCTCGCTGGCGCTGGGCACCGGGGAGGTCAGCCTGCTCGACCTCGCCGCCGGCTACGCCGCGATCGCCAATGGCGGGATGCGCGTCACCCCCTTCGGCGTCGCCGCCGCCAGCGCCGGCGGCCGCGCCCTGCCGATGATCCGCCAAGCCCCGCGCCGCGTCATCGCCGCCGGGCACGCGGCCGAGCTGCGGCGGATGCTGGAGGCCGTGGTTGCCCGCGGGAGCGGCCGCGCCGCGGCGGTGCCGGGCCGCAGCGCCGCCGGCAAGACTGGGACGACGCAGGATTCGCGCGATGCCTGGTTCATCGGCATGGCCGGCGGGCAGGTGATCGGAGTCTGGCTCGGCAATGACGATGCCCGGCCGATGGACGATGTCCGCGGCGGCACCCTCCCGGCCCGGCTGTTCCGCGAGGTGGCGGAGGCATTACCCTAGGTCGGGGCCCGATTGGGGATGCAGTCGGCGGACAACCGCGATACATCACGGCCCATGACGGGCCAGCCCCCCACCCCGGCCGATTCGGCCACCGAGATCCAGGCGAAGCGCCTCGCCAGCGTCGCCACCCTGGCGCGGCCGGTGCAGCACGACATCAACAACCTGCTGACCGTCGTCTTCGCCAACCTGGAATTGCTGAAGCGCACCGCCGCCGAGGGCGGGCCGCAGCGCCAGCTCGACCGCATCCAGGAGGCGGCGAAGCGGCTGGAGGGCTCGACCCGCGCCATCCTCAGCCTGCTGCGCCGCCCGGTCGGCCAGACCGCGCCGCTGCGGATGTCGGGCATCCTCGGCGCCGTGCAGCCGCTGCTGCTGCTCCTGCTGCCGACCGGCGGCGCCCTTCAGCTCGAGCTGGCGGAGGAGGACCCGCCGGTGCTGGTCGACCGCGCCGCCTTCGAGGATGCGCTGCTGGCCACCGCCCAGCAGGCCTCCGGATCCATGCCACGCGGCGGCGCCCTCCGCTTGGTGCTGGAGCGGCAGGGCGGCAGCGTCGCGCTCGCGGTCCTGCATCCGGAAGGGATGGCGCTGCCGGCCCTCGAGGCCTTGGCGAGCCTCGCCCGGGACAGCGGCGGCACGGCCGAGGCGGTGTCGGATGGGCTGCGCCTCACCCTGCCGGCAGTACCGATTGCGGGATAATACGCCCAGCGATTGGAGCTCCGCCCGGAATCTGGGCAAATTACACCTCGCGAGCCGGTAAACCTTAACCGATTGCTTCGCATTTCCGTGACGCTCTGCTATCGGCCGCAGTCCGGCGATGCAGTGCCCGGTCAGACGTTGCCTCGACAACGCTCCGTGGCGCAGCATTTGCTGGACAAGCAGGGACAGGACCGTCCCCAGACAGGGGGGTCCAGAACGGGAGACGGAGTTGATGCCCCAATTCGGGCTTTTCTTGAAACGTGCTGTCGGCATGGCTGCCCTCGGCCTGACGCTGGCCCTGTCGGGCCTCGCCCAGGCCCAGCAAGCCGCACCCGCCAACACCCTCGATGCGGTCCGCGGCCGCGGGCAGCTGATCTGCGGCGTGAACACCGGCCTCGCCGGATTCGCCCAGCCGGACAGCCAGGGCGTGTGGCGCGGCTTCGACGTGGATTACTGCCGCGCCGTGGCCGCCGCCATCTTCGGCGACCCGAGCAAGGTGCGCTATGTGCCGACGACGGCGCAGGTGCGCTTCACCGCGCTGCAGTCGGGCGAGGTGGACCTGCTGTCCCGCAACACGACCTGGACGCTGTCGCGCGACACCGCGCTCGGCCTCGACTTCGCCGCGACCAACTTCTTCGACGGCCAGGGCTTCATGGTGAAGACCAGCCTCGGCCTGAAGTCGGCGAAGGAGCTGGAGGGCGCCACCATCTGCGTCCAGCCCGGCACGACGACCGAGCAGAACCTCGCCGACTGGGCACGGGCCAACCGGGTCCGCTTCACACCGGTGGTGATCGAGCGGCTCGAGGAGATCGTCGGGGCCTTCGTCGCCGGCCGGTGCGATGCCTACACCACGGACGTCTCCGGCCTCGCCGCCACGCGCTCGGCGCAGCCGAAGCCGGACGACTACGCCATCCTGCCCGAGGTCATCAGCAAGGAGCCGCTGGCGCTCGGCGTGCGGCAGGGCGATGCGCGCTTCGCCGACATCGCCCGCTGGACGCATTACCTGCTGCTGAGCGCCGAGGAGTTCGGCATCACCCAGGCCAATGTCGACCAGATGGCGAACGACCCGCGGCCGGAGGTGCAGCGCATCCTCGGCAGGAACGGCGAGCTCGGGAAGATGCTCGCCCTCGACAACCTCTGGGCCGTCAACGTGATCAAGGCGGTCGGCAACTACGGCGAGGTCTTCGACCGCCACCTGAAGCCGCTCGGCATCCAGCGCGGGCCGAACGCGCTCTGGACGACCACCGGCGGGCTGCAGTACTCGCCGCCCTTCCGCTGATCAAAAGGGGGCCGGCCGTTCGGCCGGCCCCGCCATCGGCCCGGAACGAGAGGGCGCCATGTCCCAGACCACCATCGACCCGCGTTCGCTGCGCGCCCCGCCCCGGCGGCCGCTGCGGCTCTCCTGGTCCGACGAACGGGTTCGCGCCATCGTCTGGCAGATCCTCGTCGTCGGCCTGATCGGCGCCATCGTCTGGTGGCTCTGGTCGAACACCGTCCACAACCTCGAGGTGCGGCGCATCGCCACCGGCTTCGGCTTCCTGACCCGCGAGGCGGGGCTGCCGATCGCCGAGAACCTCATCCCCTACAGCCCGACCGACACCTATTTCCGCGCCCTCCTGATCGGCCTCTTGAACACGCTGAAGGTCTCGGTGGTCGGCATCGTGCTGGCCACGATCTTCGGCACGCTGATCGGCATCGCCCGCCTGTCCAAGAACTGGCTGCTTTCCAAGATCGCCGGCGTCTATATCGAGGTGATCCGCGACCTGCCGCTGCTGCTGCAACTGCTCTTCTGGTACGCGATCCTCCAGGGCCTGCCCGGCCCGCGCCAGGCGCTGAACCCGGTGGACGGTGTCTTCCTCTCCAACCGCGGGCTGAAGCTGCCCTGGATCGAGTGGCAGGACGCGCATTCCTATGCGCTGCTGGCCTTCGTGCTCGGCGCTGTCTTCACCTGGTTCTACAGACGCGACGCCATCGCCAAGCGCATCCTCGACGGCAGGCCGCGGCCGGTCTGGCCCGTCGCGCTCGGCTGCCTCGTGGCGCTGCCGCTCGCGGTCTGGGCCGCCGCCGGCGCGCCCTGGACGGTCGACTGGCCGGAGCTGCGCGGCTTCAACTTCCGCGGCGGCCTCAACATGTCGCCCGAGTATTTCGCCCTGCTGCTGGGGCTGACCACCTACACGGCGGGCTTCATCGCCGAGATCGTCCGCGCCGGCATCCTCGCCGTGCCGCATGGCCAGTGGGAGGCGGCGCAGGCGCTCGGCCTCCGCTCCGGCCAGGTGCTGAAGCAGGTGGTGCTGCCCCAGGCGCTGCGCGTCATCATCCCGCCGATGACCAGCCAGTACCTCAACATCACCAAGAACAGCTCGCTGGCGGTGGCGATCGGCTACCAGGACATCGTCTCGATCGCCAACACGACGCTGAACCAGACCGGCCAGGCGATCGAGGGCATCGCCATCATCATGCTGGTCTATCTGAGCATCAGCCTGTCGATCAGCCTGTTCATGAACTGGTACAACGCGCGCATCGCGCTGGTGGAAAGGTGATGGCGATGCGCGCTTTGCCATTGTTCTCCTTCGCTGGCCGCAGGGCCGGCTGCGCGGCGCGCATCGCGCCGGTGGAGCGTTGAGCCCATGAGCGACATTACCCTCAACGTCACGTCCAAGGTCGCCGAGGCGGCGCCGCGCACCGCGCCGATCAGCCAGATCGGCTTCGTCGGCTGGCTCAGGGCCAACCTGTTCTCGGGCTGGCTCTCGACCGCGGTCACCCTGGCGCTCGGCTATTTCATCATCCGCTGGGCGATCGGCTTCGTCGACTGGGCCTTCATCAACGCGGTCTGGTCGGTGCCGAACAACCAGACCCAGGCCTGCCGCGACCTGCGCGGCGTCGGCGCCTGCTGGGCGGTGATCACGGAGAAGCACCGCTTCATCCTCTTCGGTACCTATCCCTTCGAGGAGCACTGGCGGCCGGCGCTCTGCGTCGCCCTCTTCGTCGGGCTCTACGTCGTCTCCGCCATGCGGCGGTTCTGGCGGAAGGAGCTGGCGCTGATCTGGGCCGCCACCCTCGCCGCTATCGGCGTGCTGATGTGGGGCGGCGTGCTGGGGATGCCCTATGTGCCGCAGGAGCGCTGGGGCGGCCTCGTCATCACCCTGATCCTGGCGACCTTCGGCCTGGCCTTCGCCTTCCCGCTCGCCATCCTCGTGGCGCTCGGGCGGCGGTCGAAGCTGCCGGCCATCAAGGCGATCTGCGTGCTCTATGTCGAGCTGATCCGCGGCGTGCCGCTGATCTCGCTGCTCTTCATGGCGAGCGTGATGTTCCCGCTCTTTCTCCCCGAGGGGATGAACATCGACAAGCTGCTGCGCGCCCAGATCGCCATCATCCTCTTCGCCGGCGCCTACCTCGCCGAAGTGGTGCGCGGCGGGCTGCAATCCCTCTCGAGAGGGCAGTACGAGGCGGCCGATGCGCTCGGCCTCTCCTACTGGCAGAAGACCGGCTTCATCATCCTGCCGCAGGCGCTGCGCCTGGTGATCCCGCCGCTGGTGAACACCTTCATCGGCTTCTTCAAGGACACCTCGCTGGTGCTGATCATCGGCATCTTCGACCTGCTGACGGCGGGCAAGACGGCGATCATCGAGCCGGCCTGGCAGGGCTTCGGCATCGAGGTCTACCTGACCGTCGGCGCGATCTACTTCATCTTCTGCTTCGCCATGAGCAAGTACAGCCAGGGCCTGGAGGCGGAGCTCAACCGCCACCGCGCGCGCTGAGGGGGACCATAGGATGAGCGAGACCCTGGAACACATCGCCTCGGCCGCGCGGACGGATGCGCCGCCGGCCATCCTGCTCGACAAGGTCAACAAGTGGTACGGCGCGCTGCATGTGCTGCGCGACGTGTCGCTCAACGTGGCGCTCGGCGAGCGGGTGGTGGTCTGCGGGCCGTCCGGCTCCGGCAAGTCCACCATGATCCGCTGCATCAACCGGCTGGAGACGCATCAGGAAGGCCAGATCAAGGTCAACGGGATCGAGCTCTCGGACGACCTGAAGGCGCTGGACGACATCCGCCGCGAGGTCGGCATGGTGTTCCAGAGCTTCAACCTCTTCCCGCACCTCACCATCCTCGAGAACTGCACCCTCGCGCCCATCTGGGTCCGCCGCATGCCGAAGAAGGAAGCGGAGGAGGTGGCGATGGAATACCTGACCCGGGTGCGCATCCCGGAGCAGGCGAAGAAGTATCCGGGCCAGCTCTCGGGCGGGCAGCAGCAGCGCGTCGCCATCGCCCGGGCGCTCTGCATGAAGCCGAAGATCATGCTCTTCGACGAGCCGACCTCGGCGCTCGACCCGGAGATGATCAAGGAGGTGCTCGACACCATGGTCAGCCTCGCCGAGACGGGCATGACCATGATCTGCGTCACCCACGAGATGGGCTTCGCCCGTCAGGTGGCGGACCGGGTGGTGTTCATGGACCGCGGCGAGATCGTCGAGATTGGCGAGCCGAACCACCTGTTCGAGAACCCGCAGACCGAGCGGCTGAAGACCTTCCTCAGTCAGATCCTCCGCGGGCACTAGGCCCCGGCGGCCCCCGCGGGCGTGACCGCGGGGGCCGCCCTTGCGTGCCACCCGGGACCGGGCCTATGCCTTAGCCCCTCCCTGTTCCCGCGGGCCCAGATCCTTGCACGCACCCCCCGACGCCGGCCCCCGGCGCGCCCTGACCCCCGCCCTAATCCTGGGCGTCCTCGGCGTCGTCTATGGCGATATCGGCACCAGCCCGCTTTATGCGCTCAAGGCCTCCGTCCTGCATTTCGCCGCCGACGGGGTGGAGCGGTGGGAGGTGCTCGGGCTGCTCAGCCTGATCTTCTGGTCGCTCATCCTCACCGTCACGGTGAAGTACGTCGTCTTCATCCTCCAGGCCGACAACAAGGGGGAGGGCGGCATCCTCGCGCTCATGGCCCTCGCGCAGCGCGGCGCGCGGACGGAGCGGGGGCGGTGGTGGGTGGCGCTCATCGGCATGGCCGGGGCCTGCCTCTTCTTCGGCGACGGCATCATCACCCCGGCCATCTCCGTGCTTTCGGCGGTGGAGGGGCTGAAGGTCGTCTCCAGCAGCTTCGAGGAGGCGGTGATCCCGCTCTCGGTCGTCATCCTGATCGCGCTGTTCCTCGTGCAGTACCGCGGCACGGGGAGCATGGGCGCGATCTTCGGGCCGGTCTGCGCGCTCTGGTTCGCCACCATCGGCGTGCTCGGGCTGATCGAGGTGGTGCGGGAGCCGGAGGTGCTCATCGCCCTCTCGCCGACCTATGCCATCCATTTCTGCGCCAGCTACCGGCTTGCCGCCTTCATCGCCATGGGCAGCGTCGTCCTGGCGGTGACGGGCGGCGAGGCGCTCTATGCCGATATGGGGCATTTCGGCAAGCGGCCGATCAGGATGGCCTGGCTGACCTTCGTGCTGCCCTGCCTCGCACTCAACTATTTCGGGCAGGGGGCGCTGCTGCTCTCGAACCCGGCGGCGCTCGAGAGTCCCTTCTTCCTCCTCGCGCCGGAATGGCTCCGGCTGCCGCTGGTGATCCTGGCGACCGCGGCGACCATCATCGCCAGCCAGGCGATGATCTCGGGCGCCTATTCGATCGCTCGGCAGTGCGTGCAGCTCGGCTTCTCCCCGCGGCTCGAGGTGCGGCATACGAGCGAGACGGAGGAGGGGCAGATCTACCTGCCGCAGGTGAATTTCGCCCTGCTCGCCGGCGTGCTGGTGCTGGTGCTGGCCTTCAAGAGTTCGGACAGCCTGGCCGCGGCGTACGGCATCGCGGTGACGGGCACCTTCGTCTGCACCTCCTGCCTTGCCGTGCTGGTCTTCCACCGGCGGTTCGGCTGGCCGGTCGCGCTCGTGGCGCTGGTCTTCGGGCCGCTGCTGGCGCTCGACCTCGTCTTCTTCATCGCCAATGTGCTGAAGATCCCGGATGGCGGCTATGTGCCGCTGGTGCTCGGCGGCGCGCTGATGCTGCTGATGAACACCTGGTATCGCGGCCGGCAGCTGCTCTTCGCCCGTTTCCGCCAGGACGGCCTGCCGCTGAAGAGCTTCCTCGCCCGGCTGCCGCAGAGCCGGACCATCCGCGTGCCCGGCATCGCCGTTTTCATGACCGGGCAGGCGGATTACGTGCCCGGCGCGCTGCTGCACAACCTGAAGCACAACAAGGTCCTGCATGAACGGGTGCTTTTCGTCACCGTGCTGAACGAGGACGTGCCGCAGGTCGGGCCGGAGCGGCGGCGCGAGGTGCAGGAGCTCGGCGCCGGCATCCATCGCGTCATCCTGCGCTACGGATTCCAGGAGAGCCCGCACATCCCGCGCGAGCTGGAGAGCCTGCGCCAGGACGGCGTTGCCTTCGACCCGATGCAGTCCAGCTACTTCCTCGGGCGGGAGACGCTGGTGCAGGCGGTGGTGCCGAAGATGTCGCGCTGGCGGCAGTGGCTCTACACCTTCATGTCGCGCAATGCGGTGCCGGCGACGGAGTTCTTCCGCATTCCCTCCGACCGGGTGGTCGAGCTGGGCGTGCGCGTCGCGATCTGAGGCTTCCCGGGACGCCGCGGTGCGGTCCTTGAACCCATCCGATGCCCGGACGTTACATCATCCGCCGCCGCAGCTTGGGAGGAAGATGCCGCCGATGCCCCTGGTGACCCTGGTGCTGGCCAATGGCCCCGGCTTCGCGCAGGGCAGCGCGGACCATCGCTATGAGATGTCGGTGAGGCTGACGCCCGGCGGGCACCTCGAACCCGGCGATTGGCTCGCCGACCCGGCGCCCTGGCCGGCGGTGCGCTTCCGCCCGGATGGGCCACCGCGGCCCGGCACGGTGCAATGGAGCGAGCAGACGGGCTGGTCGCTCGCCTTCTCTCCGGCCGAGGGGGAGGCGGCGGATGCCGCGCCGCATGTGCAGATCGTCCAGGCCGGGCAGCTCCGGCCCGGGGAGTACGTCACCGTCCGCGAGCCGAACGGGCGGGATTACGGCTACCGGGTGGTCGGCGTTGGCTGAATGACGTTCCGCCCGGGAGGGGCAACCGGCCCCTCCCACGCCCCGTTGCTTTCCCTGGAACCCGCTTCCAGAGGAATGCCACCATGGCCGAGACCATCAAGGACCTGCTTGAGCTCTCGCTGCAGGACACCTACAGCGCCGAGAACCAGATCCTCGCCGCCTATCCGGAGGTCGAGGAGGCCGCCAGCTCGCCCCGGCTGAAGCAGGCCATCCGCGAGCACCGCGAGCAGACCGAGCGACAGGTGGAGCGACTCGAGCAGGTCTGCGAGATGCTCGGCGTCGAGCCCGATGGCGAGAGCTGCGCCGCCATGGAGGGCCTGGTGGAGGAGGCCGACGACCTGATGGAGGAGCTGGAAAGCGGCCCGGTGCTGGACGCCGCCCTCATCGCCGCGGCGCAGAAGATCGAGCATTACGAGATCGCGGCCTATGGCACGCTCTGCTCGCTGCTCAAGTCGATGGGCCAGACCAAGGCGGTCGACCTCCTCGCCCAGACCCTGAAGGAGGAGAAGGAGACCGACGAGCAGCTGACCCGGCTTGCCGAGCAGGAGGTCAACCCGGCGGCGATGCAGACCCTCCCGGCCAACGAGCAGTCGGGCGGCTCGCGCGGCGCCGCCTGAGCCAGGGAGGGCCGCGCGTCAGGCCTTCTCCAACTCCCGCGCCGTCGCCTGCCCGGGCACCGGCGTGGCATGGCCGCCCTTCGGCTCGCGCCCGGTGATGAGCCGGGCGCCGCGCTGGAAGGTCAGGTAGCTCCACAGCCATTCGAAGGAGACGACCACCCGGCTGCGGAAGCCGATCAGGTACCAGACATGGGCGATGCCCCAGAACCACCAGCCGACCAGCCCGGTGAGGCGGATGCGGCCGAGCTCCACCACGGCGGAGCGGCGGCCGATGGTGGCGAGGTCGCCATGGTGCCGGTAGCGGAAGGGCCCCGGCGCCGCCTGCCCCGCAGCGCGGGCAGCGAGCAGCCTGCCGACATACTGCCCCATCTGCTTCGCCGCCGGCGCATTGCCCGGCACCGCCTTGCCCTTGCCGTCCGTCACCGCGGCGGTGTCGCCGATGGCGAAGATCTCCGGATGCCCCGGCACCGAGAGATCCTCCCCGGAGCGGATGCGCCCGGCGCGATCCCGCTCCGCCCCTATCCAGGCCCCAACCGGCGAGGCGACGACGCCCGCTGCCCAGACGATGGTGCTGGCGGCGATCCGCTCCTCGCCGCATTCAACGCCGGCCGGGCCGCAGCCGGTGACGCGGGTGCCGGTCAGTACCTGCACGCCCATCCGCTCCAGCGATTGCTGGGCTTTGGCGCCGAGCTCCTCCGGGAAGCTCGCCAGCAGCCGCGGCCCCGCCTCTATCAGCACGACGCGCGCCATGGCCGGATCGATCCGGCGGAATTCGCGCGGCATGGCGTGGCGCGCTAGCTCCGCCATCGCGCCGGCCAGCTCCACCCCGGTCGGCCCGCCGCCGATGACGGCGAAGGTCAGCAGGCGGCGCCGCTCGGCCGCATCCTCGGTGAGTTCGGCGCGCTCGAAGGCCAGCAGCAGGCGCCGGCGGATATCCGTCGCATCCTCGATGGTCTTGAGGCCGGGGGCGATCGGCGCCCATTCGTCGCGGCCGAAATAGGAATGGGTGGCACCCGTCGCCACCACCAGCGCGTCATAGGGGATGCGGAGTTCGGGCCCGGCCGAGACCTCGCGCGCCGCGGTGTCGATGCCGGTCACCTCGGCCATCATCACCCGCACGTTGCGCTGGCGGCGGAAGATGGTGCGCACCGGCCAGGCGATGTCGCCGGGCGAGAGCGCGGCGGTCGCCACTTGGTAGAGCAGCGGCTGGAAGAGGTGATGGTTGTGCCGGTCGACCAGGGTGATCTCGGCCGGCGCCCGGGCCAGGGCGCGCGCCGCCTCCAGCCCGCCGAAGCCGGCACCGATGATGACGACGCGGAAGGGCGGGCTATCGGGCATGCGGCAGGCTCCTCGGGACCGTGGCTCAGCGCGGTAACGCGGGCCATGCCGCGCGGCCGGATGAACAGGGCGCGATCGGGCGCGGCAGCCTTCCGCGCCGCCCTGCGTTCTCCGCATCCGCCTGGAGGAGAGCCACGGATTGATCGCCGAACCGGAGGGGCTGCTGGCTGCGCAGCTGGTGGAGCGCATGCTGGCGGCGGGCGAGGCGGGCCTCGTCTTCGTCGCGCGGAGCGAAGGGCGGGCGGCACGCCTGCATCACGCGGTGCGGGCGCTGGCGCCAGAGGGCGCGCCGGTTTCGCTGCTGCCGGGCTGGGACTGCCTGCCCTATGACCGGGTCTCGCCCTCGCGTGCGGTGATGGGGCAGCGCATGGCGCTCGTGGCCGGTCCGCCGCCGGGGTTGCTGATCGCCTCGGCGGAGACCATCGGCCAGCACCTGCCGCGGGTGACCGAGCGGCTGCGGCTCGCGCGCGGCGAGGCGTTGGAGGCGGAGGCGCTGCGGCGCGACCTGCTCCGCCTCGGCTATGCGCTCGACCAGCGCGTCGACGAGCCGGGCGAGGCGGCGCTGCATGGCGAGGTGATCGACCTCTGGCCCGCCGCGGGCGAGGCCGCCTGGCGGCTGCGGCTGGAGGAGGGGCGGATCGCCGTCATCCAGCGCCTCGACATCCTCAGCCAGCGGAGCCTCGCGGAGGAGATGGAGGCGCTGGCGCTCGGCCCGGCCTCCGAGGTGGTGCTGGCGGCCGACGACCCGCTGCTGGAGGCCCGCCCGCCGGGGCTCGAGCACGGGCTGGCGGAGCATGCCGCCACGCTGGTTGCCCCGCTCGACTTGCTGCCGCAGGCGACGGTCCTGCTGGATGCGGGGGCCGAGGCGGCGCTCGGCCAGCGCCGGGCGGAGGTCGCGGAGGCCTTCCGCACGCGCATCGCGCTCGGCCCGGCAGGCTCGCCGCCGGAGGCGCTGCATTGCGGCGAGGATCTGCTCGATGGGCGCCGGCTGGAGCGGGTGGCCGAGGGCGAGGCCGCCACGCCGCCGCGCTTCGGCGAGGCGGAGGACCCGGAGGCCGCCTTCCTCGACTATGCCGAGGCGCAGCGCGCGGCGGGGCGCCGCATCGCCATCGCCGGCGGGCGGGGGCGCGGGGCGCGGCGGCTGGCGCAGCGGCTGGGCACGGCGGTGCCCGTCGCCGACTGGCCGGCGCTGCTGGCCCTGCCGCCGGGCGGCATCGCCCTGATCGAGGCCGACCTGCCGGGCTTCGAGGCCGAGGCGGCCAGCCTCGTGCCCTATGCCTCCATCCGCGCCGCCGGCGGGGCCGGGCGGGACCGCGGGGCGGAGGCGCTCTTCGCCGCCAGCGCGCGGCTGCAGCCGGGGGATGCGGTGATCCATCTCGACCACGGGCTCGGCGCGCTCGAAGGTGTCGAGCAGGTGGATACCGGCGAGGCGCAGGTGGACTGCCTCCGCCTCCGCTATGCCGATGCCACGCAGGTCGTGCCCTTCGACGAGCTGGACCGCATCTGGCGCTACGGGGCGGAGGCGGAGGGGCTCTCCCTCGACCGGCTCGGCGGCGAGGCCTGGCCAAAGCGGCGGGCGGAGGCCGAGGCGGCGGTCGCCGCGAGCGCGCAGGCGCTGCTCGGCCTGGTGCAGGCGCGGGAGCGGGCCCGGGCGCCGGCGCTGCGGCCGCCGCCGGAGGCCTATGCCCGGCTCGCCGCGCGCTTCCCGCATGAGCCGACGGAGGACCAGGCGGCCGCCATCCATGCCGTGCTCGGCGACCTCGCCTCCGGCCGGCCGATGGACCGGCTGGTCTGCGGCGATGTCGGCTTCGGCAAGACGGAGGTGGCGATCCGCGCCGCGGCGGTGGCGGCGCTCACCGGGCACCAGGTGGCGCTGCTGGCGCCGACCACGGTGCTGGTGCGGCAGCATCTCGAGAGCTTCCGCCGGCGCTTCGCCGGCTTCGGCCTGCGGATCGAGGCGCTGTCGCGCCTGACGCCCCCGGCCGAGGCGCGGGAGATCAAGGCGGCCGTGGGCCGCGGCGAGGTGGCCATCACCATCGGCACCCAGGCGCTGGCGGCCCGCGGCATCCGCTTCCGCGACCTCGCCCTGATGATCGTCGACGAGGAGCAACGCTTCGGCGCGGCGCAGAAGGAACAGCTCAGGCGGCTGCGGCAGGCCGACGAGCTGCACATGCTGACGCTGACGGCGACGCCCATCCCGCGAACCCTGCAGGCGGCGCTGGTCGGGCTGCGCGAGCTCAGCGTCATCGCCACCCCGCCCGAGCGGCGCCAGCCGGTGCGGACCATCCGCGCGCCGGTCGAGGACGCGCTGCTGGCGGGCGCGCTGCGGCGCGAGGCGCGGCGCGGCGGGCAGAGCTTCTGCGTCTGCCCGCGCATCGAGGACATCGCGCCGATGCGCGAGCGCCTGGCCGGACTGGTGCCGGACCTCGCGCTGATCGAGGCGCATGGCGGCCTGCCGGCGGCGGAGGTCGATGCCGCCATGGTCCGCTTCGCCGAGGGCGAGGGCGACGTGCTGCTCTCGACCAACATCGTCGAAGCCGGGCTCGACGTGCCGCGGGCCAACACGATGCTGATCCTTCGGGCAGACCGCTTCGGCCTCGCGCAGCTGCACCAGCTGCGCGGGCGGGTCGGGCGCGGGCGGGCGCGGGGCGTCGTCTACCTGCTGACCGGGCTGGAGGCGCGCATCGGCCTTGCGACCGAGCGGCGGCTGGCGACGCTGGAGGCGCTGGACCGCGTCGGCGCCGGCTTCGCCATCAGCGCGCGCGACCTCGATCTGCGCGGCGCCGGCGACCTGCTCGGCGAGGAGCAGGCGGGGCATCTGAAGCTCGTCGGGCTGGAGCTCTATCGCCACCTGCTCGACCGGGCGCTGGCCAAGGCGCGGGGCGAGGCGCCGCCGGAGGCCTGGAGCCCAGGCCTCGCCATCGGCGTCGATGCCTATGTCCCGCCTGGGCATGTGCCGGAGGAGGCGCTGCGCGTCTCCCTGCACGGACGCCTCGCAGGCCTGCTGCGCGCCGGCGATGCGGCGGGGGTCGAGGCGCTGGAGGACGAGATGGAGGACCGCTTCGGCCCTGCCCCGGCGCCGCTCGCCCAGCTCTTCGCCCTCGCACGGATCGCGGCGCGCTGCCGGCGGCTCGGCATCGAGAAGCTGGAGGTCGGACCGAACGCGGCGGCGGCGACGCGGCGCGGGCAGGAGACGGGACGGCTGCTGCTGCGGCGCCCGAGCACGACGCCGGAGGAGCGGCTGGCAACGGCGGAGGCGCTGCTCGCCTCCCTCGTCAAAGCCCGCTCAGGGGCCAGACGAGAGCGATCATCGGCACCCCGACGAGCAGCACGATGAGCGAGAGCGGCAGGCCGAGCCGCCAGTAATCGCCGAACCTGTAGCCGCCGGGCCCCATCACCAGCGTGTTGCACTGGCGGCCGATGGGGGTGAGGAAGTCGCAGGCGGCACCGAGGACGACCGCCATCAGGAAGGCGTCCGGGCTCATCCCCAGCCGCTGCGCCAGGCTGCCGGCGATGGGGCCGAGCATCAGCACCGTCGCCGCATTGTTGAGGAAGGGCGTCACCGCCATCGCCGCCACCATGATGAGGGCGAGCGCGCCCATGGGCGGCAGGTGCTCCACCGCACCGGAGAGCCAGCCGGCGATCAGCTCCGTGCCGCCCGTGCTGCGCACCGCCTCGGAGACGGGGATCAGCGCGCCGAGCAGCACGATCACCGGCCACTCCACCGAGTCGTGGGCCTCCTGCGGCGTCAGCGCGCGGATCAGCAGCAGCAGGACGGAGGCGGCGGAGAAGGCGACGGCGATGGGCACCAGGTTCAGCGCGACGGTCCCCATCGCCACAGCGAGGCTGATCGACGGCAGCCAGCTCCGCCGGCTGCGGCCGAGGGCGATGCCGCGCTCCGTCAGCGGCAGGATGCGCAAGGCGGCAAGGGTGTCGGGCAGGCGCGCGGCCTCGCCCCTCAGGATGGCGACATCGCCGCGGTGGAGCTTCAGCGAGTTCAGCCGCTCGGCGATACGCGAGCCGCGGCGGCTGACGGCGAGCAGGCTGATGCCGAAGCGCCCGGCGAGCGCGGCGCCGGCGGGCGTCGCGCCGACCAGCGGGGGTTCGGCGGTGATGACGCCTTCCACCACCGTCTTCTCGTCCTCCGGCACCTCCGCGCCACCGGTCGGCTTCTCGCCGACCAGGGTGAGGCCGGTGCGGGCGACGAGGGATTCGAGCTCCTCCGGATCGCCCTCGAGGATCAGCAGGTCGCCGGGCTGCAACAGCATGTCGCCGGGCGGGTTCTCGCGGCGGAAGCCGTCGCGCAGCATGGTGCCGACGGTGATGCGCTCCTCGCCCATCGCCACGAGATCGGCAAGGCCTTGCCGACGAGCGGGCTCTCGGCCGGAACGCGCGTCTCGGTGACATAGGATTCGACCGCAACCGTCGCCTGGCCGGCGCTGCCCTTCCGCCCGCCCGGCAGCAGGCGCCAGCCGAGGCTGAGGAAGACGAGCCCCGCCACCGCGATCGCCGCGCCGACGGGGGCGTAGTCGAACATGCGGAAGGGCTCGCCGGTGACCTGCTCGCGCACGCGGGAGACGATGATGCTGGGCGATGTGCCGATCAGCGTCACGAGCCCGCCGAGCAGCGGGGCGACGGGCATGAAGATGGCGAGGGCGCCGATATTCTTCGTCACCATGGAAGCGGCCATGACGGCGGCGACCAGCGCCGGCACCTGCGTCCTCGCGTTCGTAAGGTGCGGCAGCAGCGGCCGCATCAGCCGCTCCACCGCGCCGGAGCGGGCGACGGCCGCGTTGACCACTAGTGCGGAGGCAACGATGACGACGATGTCGTCGCTGAAACCCGTGAAGGCCGCATGCGCCGGTACGATGCCGGACACCAGGCCGGCGAGCAGGGCCAGCATCGCCACCAGGTCACAGGGGAGCCGGCCCCAGGCGAATAAGCCGGCTGTTACGCCGAGGATGCCGAAGGCCGGAGCTTGGTCGAGAGGCACACCGCGCCAGCCCTCGCCGGCCGCTTCGGTTCCGCACCATGTTGCAACGGCACTGGCGGGCCGGCGTTCGCCCCAACACGGCAAGCGAGAGGGAAATCGATGCGCCCCGACGACGACAACGCGGCGGACAGCCCGGCCATCGCCATTCATGGCCACCAGATGGATGTGGGCGAGGCGTTGCGCAGCCACGTGATCGACAAGCTGACCGCGGTCGCCCAGAAATACCTCGGCGCCGAGGACATGACGGCGCGCTTCGGCCGCACCGGCCATGGCGGCTTCTCCTGCTCGGTGCGGGTCCATGCCGGCAAGGGCCTCTTCTTCGACGGCTCGGCGGAGGCGGCGGAAGCGCCGGTCGCCTTCAACGACGCGCTGGAGCGGGTGGCGAAGCAGCTCCGCCGCCGGAAGCGGGAGCTGCGCGAGGACAAGCCGGTGAACCCGGACAAGGAGGGCCTGATCTAGAGGTCGTCATGGACCTCTGATCGGTCGCGCGGCCTGCCTGGGCGTGAGGCAGGCGAGGGCCGCGAGGTGGAGGTCGGCGAGGGCGCTCGACTAGTCCTCGTAGTCCCCCGTGAGCCGGCGAAAGCGGGCGGCCCAGGCGAAGGGCCGCCCCGCCACCCGGCGCCACGGCAACCGCACGAAGCCACGCCTAGCGTCCGGCAGCCCAGCCACCTCGAGCTCGAGCCCATGCGCTATCTCACTGGCAAGCAGGGGCTGCTGCCCATCGGGGTGCGGCGGGCGGCGCTATAACCGAGCCACCGCATCGAGAACCGGCACCCGGAGGCAACGCGGATCGCCCTCAGGCCCAGGCGCCCGGACTCGGCAAGCCGCCCGCCGGGAGGGAGCAATCCCCCGGCGGGCGGCTCTATGCCTTGACGTGTCGGCCCGGCGTCCGGCCGGGTGAGGGATACGCCCTCACCATGCGACGGGGCTCACCCCCGCGGGTGCCGTACGGTATGAAGCGCCGTCCGGTTCGCCTTCAGGCACAACCGGACAGGCTGCCGAGGGTTTCCCGGCTGGCGGCCGAATATCCTCAGGCCACGTCCTGAGCCGCGCCGGCGGGCATCAGCCCCGCCCCATGCAGGATCCCGTCCTGCTCCATGCGGCGGCGGATGGCGACACCCCAGAGCACCAGCATCATGCCGGCGCTGAGGCCGAGGATGCCGAAAGCTGCGGACAACATCACAGTCTCCTCCGGGGCCCGTCGGATGGGCGCCCCATGCGCCCGGCGACCCCGTTGCTACAGGATGTGGGTCTTTCCCAGTCGGCCAGCAGCGGCGTCGCCTCTTCCCAGCCATGCAAGGAATGCGCTGCTCAGGGCCGCAATGTCGCATGCCAGCGGCGAAGGCCGATGGCACCGCTGCTCAGCAGCCGGTGGCGCAGCAGCTAGAGCTCCGCCTCCTCGATCAGGCTGGCGGCGGCGGCACGCAGGTGGCCGGCGCCGGCGGCGCGCAGATCCCCGATCAGCCGAACCCAGCTCTCGATGATGGCGGCGCATTGGCGGGGCGCCGCATCCTCGGCGACATGGACCTGGAAGCCGGCGTCTTGGAGCGCGGCCTCCACGGCCTCACGATCCGGCGGTGGGCCGGCGCGGTCCTCAAGGGCGAGCCAGCGGTCGAGGCCCGGGCAGGTGGCGGGGCCGTCGCCCTGCACGATCTCCAGCATGATGAGCTGCGCCGCCGGCTTCAGCGCCCCTGCGAGGGCCTGGGCGACGGGGCCAAAGGAGCCGCCGCCGGCCAGCGGCTCCAGCGCCAGGGCGTGATGGTGGTAGCGGGCGCGGAATGCCGGCGCCTCCGGCTGCCAGGGCAGCACCGCGGCACGACGGCCGAAGGGGCGGAGGCGGAGGGTCATCCGCTCCGCCAGCAGCGGGTCGTGCTGGTAGGCGGCGACCCAGGCGCCGCGGCGGGCGATGACGGTGCCGGCCGCCCCGCCGGCATCGCGGCCCAGCAGCAGCAGCGTCGTCGCCGGGGAGAGCGGGAGGAGGCTGGCGAGGCGCTCGACCTCCGCCGGGCCGCCGGGGATCAGGCAGCCGTCCCCCCAGAGCCGCTCCGCCCAGGCAAGGCGGGAGAGGGCGAGGCTCTCGGCCGGGTCCGGCAACGGAGGAGGGCCAGGAACCCCGTCCGTCGCCTGGCGGGGCGGGGCGTCCGCGGCCGCCGGCGGCATGCCGGCCGGGCCGCGGGGCCGCGGGGCCGCACCAGCCTGGCCAGGGCCTCCGTCAGGGCCGGCATGGGGGCCGGGTCATGGGTCGGTTCCTTGCCTCACGGGGTGAGGGGCGGGACGAGAGCATGGGAGTGGTGAAGGAAGCGTTGCGGCGGGGCCGGCGCGGGTCTATCGCAAGGGACCATGCCCGAAGCGCCCTACCCGATCCGCTACGTCGCGAAGAACATGCGCCTCGACCTCCGGCTGATCGCCGAGATGATCACGCCGGGCGCGCGGGTGCTGGATATCGGCTGCGGCGACGGGGCCCTGCTCGCCTATCTCACCACCGAGAAGGGCGCCGATGCGCGCGGCATCGAGATCGACATGGCGGAGGCGACGCGGGCGGTGGCGGCCGGCCTCGCCGTGATCCATGGCGATGCGGACCACGACCTCGCCTCCTACCCGGACGGGGCCTTCGACTATGTCGTGCTGTCGCGCACGCTGCAGGCGGTGGAACGGCCGCGGGAGGTGCTGCGGCAGATGCTGCGCATCGGCCAGCGGGCAATCGTCAGCTTCCCGAATTTCGGCCATTGGCTGGTGCGCTGGCAGGTGCTCGCCACCGGGCGGATGCCGATGACCGAGGCCTGGCACCGCGCCTGGTACGAGACGCCGAACATCCATCCCTGCACCATCCAGGACTTCTTCGACCTCTGCGCCCTGGAGGGCTATGCGGTCGAGCGATGGCTGGCGGTGGACGAGCGGGGGCTGAAGGCGCCGTGGAAGCGTTCGCCCTGGCTGGCCAACCTGTTCGGCGAGCAGGCGCTGTTCCTGCTGCGGCGGGGATAAGGGGCGGCGAAGCCGGGTTCCGCGGGAGACGGGCGGAAGCCGCTTCGGCAGGTCATGGGGTCGGGCAAGTCACCCCGGGCGGGCGATTGCCCTGCTCAATGCAGGCGGGCGTTGCGCGGGCGGAGCGGGGTGGGCGGGCGAGGCGCGGCCGCCGCGGCGACCGGATCCGGCAGGTTGGAGACGGCGATGGCAACATGGCGCGCGGCTTCGGTGGCGCCGATCCGCAGGCACTCCGCCTCGACATAGGAGAGCATGAGGCGAAGAGCTGATTGATCGGGGGATTCGGGCTCTGCCTCGGTTTCAAGAGGCTTGAACGCGGCACGCATCCAGCACGCTCCGGCTAAAGTGATTACACCGCACACATACTCTTGACCCACCCTGACAGCAACACGGAAATCGTTCCTGGGTTGCGTGCCTCCAAGGCAAGCAACGATTGCGAAGCGTAAGTCCAGTCAGGGAAGTTTAGCCACTCAGCATTGTTTCTACCGCGAGTTTATATGAGAATTTCGTGTCTGCTTCAGCGTCCTTGCACAAATCTCGATCTTGAGAAGCGGTTCAGAATTTCTCAACCCAAGGACGAATTTCCAACTCCCAACTCCAGGTGCTGCGTGGCTGGCGGATGAGCTGGAGGTAGCTGGCGGCGATGGCATCGGGGTCGAGCAGGCTGTCTTGCCCGTCATCCGGCCGACCTGTGCTCCGGATGCCACCATCGATGACAATATGGGCCACATGGACACCCTTCGGGTGCAGCTCCCGCGCGGCGGACTGGGCGAGGCCGCGCAGGGCGAATTTCCCCATCGCAAAGGGGGCGCTCAGCGGATAGCCCTTCACCCCGGCCGAGGCGCCGGTCAGCAGGATGGTGCCGCGCCCGGCGGCCAGCATGCGCTGCGCCGCCTCCCGCACCGCGAGGAAGGCGCCGAAGGCCGAGACCTGCAGGCTCTTCTGCACCTCGGCGGGGTCGAGCTCGGCGATCGGGCCGCGGGTGCGATAGCTCGGGTTGTAGACCACCACCTCGGCATCGCCCTCGGCCGCGAAGAGCGCGGCGACCTGGGCGGCATCGGCGGCGTCGCAGGCCCGGGTGGTGGCGCCGGTCTCGGCGGCGAGCGCGGCGAGCTTCGCCGTATTGCGGGCGGCAAGCGCCACCGCATAGCCCTCCCGCGCAAGCAGCCGAGCGAGGGAGGCGGAGAGGCCGTCTCCCGCGCCGATGATCAGGGCTTTCGGCATCTGTCTCGCTCCTTATCCCAGGGTTTCCAGCAATTCGCAGAGCACGGCACAGCGCGGCGCCAGGTCCGGCCAGCGGATATGCTCCTCCGGCGCATGGGCGCCGGCGCCGGTGCAGCCGAGGCCATCCAGCGTCGGGATGCCGAGGGCCGCGGTGAAGTTGCCGTCCGAGCCGCCGCCGCGGTGCTGCTTCGGCAGGTCGTAGCCCTGGCGCGCGGCGATGGCGCGGGCGGTCTCGTAGAGGGCGAGGTTGGCCGGGCTCTCCTCGAGCGGCGGGCGGTTCAGGCCGCCCTCCACCGTGATGCGGATGCCGTCCTCCTCCCGGGCGAGCGCACGGATGGCGGCGACCACGCGCTCCGCCTCAGCGAGGCTCGGGGCGCGGAAGTCGATGCGGCAGCCGGCCTCGGGCGGGATGACGTTCGGCCGCGTGCCGCCCCAGACCGGCGCGACATTGGTGGTGATGCCGCGCTCCAGGTCGGTCAGCGCATGGATCCTGAGGATCGCCTGGGCCAGGGCGACGACGGCGCTCCGCCCCTCGGACCAGTTGCCGCCGGCATGGGCGCTGCGCCCCTCGATGGTGAGGGTGAAGCCGCCGGTGCCCTTGCGGCCGGTGACGCAGGCGCCCTGGCTGCCGCCGGCCGGCTCCGGGATCAGCACGGCACAGGCGCCGCGGGCGGCCGCCTCGATGGGGGCGCGGCTGGTTGGGCTGCCGACCTCCTCGTCCGGGGTGAGCAGCAGGGTGATGGGGCGGCGGGTCTTCACCCCCTGGCGCAGGATCTCCCGCACCGAGTGGAAGGCGAAGAAGCTGCCGGCCTTCATGTCGTAGATGCCGGGGCCATGGGCGCGCTCGCCCTCGACGCGCCAGGGCATCGACCTCGCCAGCGTCCCGTGGTCCCAGACCGTATCGACATGGCCGGCGACGACCACGGGGGCGCCCTCGCCCGGGGTGCGGGCGATCAGCGTGTCGCCGAAGCCGCCATGGCCCGGAAGGCGTTCGATGGCGGCGCCGGCCCCGGCGAGGTCGGCCTGGCAGCGGTCGAGCAGGGCGTTGACGGCGCCGGGGTCGGTGGTCGGGGTCTCCTGCTCCACCCAGCCCCGCAGTTCGGCGAGGAGGCGGTCGGCGCTGCCGATATCGGTCCGGGGCATGGGCGACGGTCCTCTCCTGGGTGCGGTTCCACTGTGGCGATGGCGCGGCGCTTGTCCACCCGCCCGCGCCCCGTCGGAGCCGTGTCCGCTCGGCTGCGCTCGCGGAGACGTCTCCCCCTGTTGCTCGACCGGGCAAATTACCCCACCCGGGTGATTCCACCCGCCCAGGGTTTGCTCTAGACCGCCAGGGCATGACCCAGCCCCTCGTCCTCACCGACTGGCGTGACCTGCCGCCCGGGCTGCGCGGGGCGACCGTCGCGCTCGGCAACATGGACGGGGTGCATCTGGGGCACCGGGCGGTGCTGGCCGCCGCCCATGCCGCGCGGCCCGGCGCGCCACTCGCCGCCCTGACCTTCGAGCCGCATCCGCGCGAGTATTTCCGGCCCGAGGATCCGCCCTTCCGCCTCACCCTGCTGCCCGCCAAGGCGGAGGCGCTGGGGGCGGCGGGCGCGGCGCTGGTGGTGGCGCTGCCCTTCGATGCGGCGCTCTCCGGCATGCCCGCCGATCGCTTCTTCGGCGAGGTGCTGCGGGACGGGTTGGGCGCCGTCCATCTCGCCTGCGGCCAGGATTTCGCCTTCGGCCACCGGCGCGGCGGCGATGCCGGGACGCTGACGGGCCTCGCCGAGGCCGCCGGGATCGGCCTGACGATCGTGCCGCCGGTCGCGGATGCGCAGGGGCCGGTCTCCTCCACCCGCATCCGCCGAGCCTTGCAGGACGGCTACCCGGAGCGGGCGACGGCCATGCTCGGCCGGCCGTGGGAGATCCGCGGCGAGGTGGTGCATGGCGACAAGCTCGGCCGGGTGCTGGGCTGGCCGACGGCCAATCTCTGGCTGGGCCGGCACCTGGAGCCGGCGCGCGGGGTCTATGCGGTGACGGCGATGCTGCCGGACAGGCGGGAGGTGAAGGGCGTCTCCAATATCGGCCGGCGGCCGACGCTCGGGGGCGATCCGGAAACCAGGCTGGAGACCTACCTTTTCGACTTCTCGGGCGATCTCTACGGCCAGGAGATCGGCGTGAAGCTCCGGCATTTCCTGCGGACCGATGCCAAATTCGACGGGCTGGAGGCGCTGAAGGCAGCCATCGCCCGGGATGCGGAGGATGCGCTTGCGGCGCTCGCGCAGGATGCCTGACCGCTATACTTGACCCCCTGGCCCTCCCATCCCCATAAGCCCCTCATGCATCGCCCGGTGGCCCATCCGCGAATTAGCCGCCCGGCCCTCGCCTGAGGGCCGGGACCGCCGCGCACCCGCCACCGCTGACCCGCCGCCGCGTCGCCGGCGGCCGGAGACCGCCCCGATGAACGATACCGAAGCTTCCGCGCCCCGAGACTACCGCGGCACCGTCTTCCTGCCGCAGACCGCCTTCCCCATGAAGGGCGACCTGCCGAAGCGCGAGCCGGACTGGCTGCAGCGCTGGGAGCGCCTCGACCTCTGGTCCCGCCTGCGCGAGCAGTCGAAGGGCCGCCCGCCCTTCGTGCTGCATGACGGCCCGCCCTACGCCAACGGGCCGCTGCATATCGGCCACGCGCTGAACAAGATCCTGAAGGACGTCATCAACCGCGCCGCCCAGATGGCGGGGCACGATGCGGACTACGTCCCCGGTTGGGACTGCCACGGCCTGCCGATCGAGTGGAAGGTCGAGGAGGAGTACCGCGACCCCAAGGGCAAGTACCAGGGCGGCCGCAGGAAAGACGACGTGCCGGTGCTGGAATTCCGCGCCGAGTGCCGCGCCTATGCCGCGCGCTGGCTCGACGTGCAGCGGGAGGAGTTCCAGCGCCTCGGCGTCTTCGGCGACTGGGCCGGGCGCTATGCGACGATGGACTTCCCCTCGGAAGCGACCATCGTCGCCGAGATCGGCAAGTTCCTGATGAACGGCTCGCTCTATCGCGGGCTGCGGCCGGTGATGTGGAGCCCGGTCGAGAAGACGGCGCTGGCCGAAGCGGAGATCGAGTATCACGACCATGTCTCGCCGACGCTCTGGGCGCGCTTCCGCCTGGTGACGGCCGCCGAGGACCTGGCCGGCGCCAGCGTCGTCATCTGGACGACGACGCCCTGGACCATCCCCGGCAACCGCGCCGTCGCCTATGGCGCCGGGATCGATTACGCGCTGGTGCATGTCGGGGGCACCGGCGAGGGCAGCCATCTCGTCCCGGGCGAGCGGCTGCTGGTCGCGCTGCCACTGCTGCCGCAATTCGGGAAGGACGCGAAGCTCGGCGCCCATACGGTGGTGCGCGTCCTCAAGGGTGACGAGCTGGCCGGCGCCATCGCCGCGCACCCACTGCGCGGCGCGGGCTACGACTTCGACGTGCCGCTGCTCGCCGGCGACTTCGTCACCACCGAGGCGGGCACCGGCTTCGTCCACATCGCGCCCAGCCATGGCGAGGACGACTTCAACCTCGGCCGCGAACACGGGCTGCCGGTGCCGGAGACGGTGAATGACGACGGCACCTTCACGCCGCAGGCGCCGGGCTTCGCCGGCCTGCATGTCTTCAAGGCGCATGACGCCGTCTATGCCGCCTGCGAGGCGGCCGGCACGCTGGTCGCCAAGGGCCGGCTGAACCACAGCTACCCGCATAGCTGGCGATCGAAGAAGCCGGTGATCTTCCGGGCCACGCCGCAGTGGTTCATCGCCATGGACGATGCCAATGCCATCCGCGAGAAGGCGCTGGCCGCGATCGACGCCACGCAATTCGTCCCCGACCAGGGCCGCAACCGCATCGGCAGCATGGTCGCGGCACGGCCTGACTGGTGCATCAGCCGGCAGCGCGCCTGGGGCGTGCCGATTGCCGTCTTCGTCGACCGCCGCACCGGCGAGCCGCTGCGCGACACGGCGGTGATGGACCGCATCGTGGAGGCCTTCCGCGTGGAGGGCGCCGATGCCTGGTACCAGCCGGGTGCCGCCGCCCGCTTCCTCGGGCCGGGGCGCGACCCGGCGGATTACGAGCAGGTCATGGACATCGTCGATGTGTGGTTCGAGAGCGGCTCGACCCATGCCTTCGTGCTCCGCGACCGCGGCATGCCCTTCCCGGCCGACCTCTACCTGGAGGGCTCGGACCAGCATCGCGGCTGGTTCCACTCCTCGCTGCTGGAGAGCGTCGGCACCAATGGCATCGCCCCCTTCAAGGCGGTGCTGACGCATGGCTTCGTGCTCGACGAGTCGGGCCGGAAGATGTCGAAGTCGCTCGGCAACGTCACCGCCCCGCAGGAGGTGATGCAGCAATACGGCGCCGACATCCTGCGCCTCTGGGTGATGAACTCCGACACCGCCGAGGACCTCCGCATCGGCAAGGAGATCCTGAAGCAGCAGGCGGAGCTCTACCGGCGCCTGCGCAACACGCTGCGCTGGCTGCTCGGCAACCTCGCCGGCTTCGAGGAGGCCGAGCGCGTCCCCCATGCCGAGCTGCCGGAGCTGGAGCGCTGGGTGCTGCACCGGCTGACCGAGCTGGACGGAAAGCTGCGCAAGGCGGCCAAGGATTACGACTGGACCGGCGTCTATCCCGAACTCCACGCCTTCTGCTCGACCGACCTCTCGGCCTTCTACTTCGACATCCGCAAGGACAGCCTCTACTGCGACGCCGCCGACAGCCACCGCCGTCGCAGCGCGCGGACGGTGCTCGACCTGCTGCATCGCTGCCTCTGCGCTTGGCTGGCGCCGGTGCTGGTCTTCACCGCGGAGGAGGCCTGGCTCGCGCGCTTCCCGGGCGAGGACGACAGCATCCACCTCCACGACTTCCCGGACCTGCCGCCGGCATGGCGCGACGAGGCGCTGGCCGAGCGCTGGGCCACGCTGCGCGCCCGCCGCGCCGAGGCGACCGGGCTGCTCGAGGAGCTGCGGCGCTCCGGCGAGATCGGCTCCTCGCTCCAGGCGCGGGTCGCGGTGCCGGCCTCGGCCGGGTTCGGCCCGGAATTCTGGGAGGAGGTGCTGATCGTCTCCCAGGCCGCCATGACGGAGGAGGAGGGCTTCACGGCCGCGAAGGCCCCCGGCGCCAAATGCGACCGCTGCTGGCGCGTGCTGGAGGAGGTCGGCCTCTCCGCCGCCCATCCGACCCTCTGCCGGCGCTGCGAGGCGGTGGTGGACGGCCGGTGATGCGCATCGGCCTCGCCATGGCGGCGCTGCTGCTCGTCGCCGACCAGGCGAGCAAGTGGTGGGTGCTGGAGGTGCTCGACCTCCCCAACCGCCGCAACCTGCCGCTGTTCCAGGCGGGGCCGCTCGGGCTCGACCTCACCATGGTCTGGAACCGCGGCGTCACCTTCGGCCTGCTGTCCGGCGACGGGCCGCTGAACCACGTCATCCTCGCCGCCATCGCCGCCGCCATCGCCCTCTTCCTGCTGCGCTGGATGGCGAAGGCGGAGAACCGCACGGTTGCAACCGCGCTGGGTGCGGTGGTAGGCGGCGCGGTCGGCAATGTCATCGACCGCCTGCGCTTCGGCGCCGTCGTCGATTTCGTCGATGCCCATGGCTGGGGCTGGCACTGGTACGTGTTCAACATCGCCGATGCGGGGATCGTGTGCGGGGTTTTCGTCCTCCTCGCGGATGCCTTGTTCCGGAAGCCCCCGGCGAGTAGAGAGGCGGCATGAGGATGCGCCGCCCCGCGGGCCAGGCTATGGCCCTCCCGCTTCTGCTCGCCACCGCCCTCGCTGGCTGCGGCGGCGACACCGCGCGCACCTTCGGCCTGACGCGCGATGCGCCGGACGAATTCCAGGTGACGACGCGGGCGCCGCTCTCGATGCCGCCCTCGCTCGGCGGCCCCCTGCCGGCGCCGCGTCCCGGCGCGGACCGCCCGCAGGAGGTCTCGACCCGCCAGGCGGCGGAGGCGACGCTGGTGCCGGGCGCCGTGCTCGGCGGCCCGGCCGCGGCGAGCGCCCCCAGCTCCGGCGAGAGCGCCCTGCTGAGCCAGGCCGGCCGCCCGGTCGGCGACGACATCCGCCGCCGGGTCGACGAGGAGAGCCTGAAGCTCGACCAGCCGCAGCGCACCCTCGTCGACCGGCTGATGTTCTGGCGCGGGCCGGAACAGGCCGGCACCGCGCTCGACCCGCGGCGCGAGGCCCAGCGGCTGCGCGAGAACGCCGCGCTCGGCCGCGAGGTGACGGACGGGGAGACGCCGGTGATCCAGCGCACCCGCAGCAGCAACCCCGTCGCGGCCCTGTTCGAGAGCATCTTCTGACCGGCATCCGCTGACCGGCCTCGCCCGCTCGGGCTTGGCCCGCCCGGGCCATGCCGTCATGATCGGCCTCCCTGCCCCCATGGGCCCCGCGCGATGCTGGCGGAAACCCGTCGGCATCCCCACATCGGAGGCATGCCCAGCGTGACCCGCCGAACCGCCCTCCGCTCCGCCGCCGTCCTCCCGGTGGTGGCCGCCGCCACACCCTCGGCCTTTCCGGCCCTGGCCCAGCCCGCCATCGCCCCGCCGACGGAACGTCTTGCCGAACGCCCGCTCTTCGGCGCGGTGAGCTGGACGCTGCCAAACGGGCTGCGGGTTGTGCTGGCCGAGAGCCGGCGGGTGCCGGTCGTCTCCCACTACGTCTTCTATGGCGCGGGCGCCGGCGAGGACCCGGCGGGCAAGTCCGGCACGGCGCATTTCCTTGAGCACATGATGTTCAAGGGCAGCCGGAACGTGGAGCCGGGCGCGCTGTCGCTGGTCGTGGCGCGGGAGGGTGGGCAGGACAATGCCTTCACCTCGCGCGACGTCACTGCCTACCATCAGACGGTCGAAGCCTCCCGCCTCGCCCTGGTGATGCGGATGGAGGCGGACCGCTTCGCCTATCCGCTGCTGCCCGAGGCCACGCTGGAGCCGGAGCGGGCGGTGATCCTCGAGGAGCGCAACCAGCGCACCAGCAGCAACCCGCGCGGGCGGTTCTGGGAGGGGTTCGAGGCCGCCATGTGGGGGCCGCAGCACTGGCACGGCCGCCCGCTGATCGGCTGGGAGGACGAGATCCGCGCCATCCGGCTCGAGGACCTGCGCCGCTTCCACGAACAGCGTTACGCCCCGGCCAATGCCGTGCTCGTCGTCACCGGCGATGCGCGGGAGGCGGAGGTGCGGAGGCTCGCCGAGGAGCTCTACGGCGTCGTTCCCGCCCGGCCGGTGACGCCGCGGCAGCGGGCGGAGCCGGTGCCGGCCGCGGCCCAGCCGCGCTTCGTCCAGCACGACCCGGCGGTGCGCGAGGCGAGCTTCATGCGCAGCGCCATGGCGCCGAGCCTCACCTGGGGTGAGACGCGCCATGCCTGGCCGCTCGAGGTGCTGGCCCATCTGCTCGGCAGCGGCTCCGGCAGCCGGCTGCACAAGGCCCTGGTCGAGACCGGGCTCGCGACCAGCGCCAACGCCTCCTACGACAGCGAGACGGTCGGGCCGGGCAGCTTCAGCGTCTCCGCCACGGCGCGGCAGGGCGTGCCGCCGGAGCGGTTGGAGGCGGCGGTGGATGCCGCCGTCGCCGCGCTGCTGCAGGACGGGCCGGGCGAGGCGGAGGTCACCCGCTCCATCCGCCAGCTCACCGCGGGGGCCTTGCTATCGCTCGACGGCATCGGCGCCGCGCCGCGCATGCTGGGCGGCGCGCTGGCGATCGGCCTGCCGCTGGAGACGGTGGAATACTGGCCGCGCTACCTGAAGGCGGTGACGCGGCAGCAGGTGACGGAGGCGGCGCGGGCGGTGCTCGGCCAGCCGGTCGGCACCACGGGCTGGCTGCTGCCGGGGGCGCCGGCATGACCGCCGCGCCGGATCGTGGGGCGCCAGAGGCGCAGGACGTGACCCCGCCGCGCAACGAGCAGGGCTTTTCCCTCCCCATCCAGGTGGTCGAGGCGGATGGCATCTCCGCCTGGCTGGTCGAGGACCAGTCGGTGCCGGTGGTCTCCGTCGCCTGGTCCTGGGCGGGCGGGGCGGCGCTCGACCCGGCCGGGCAGGAAGGGGTGGCGGCGCTCGCGGCCGCCCTGCTGACCGAGGGGGCGGGCCCGCTGCGCGCCACCGAATTCGGCGATGCGCTCCGCGACCAGGCGATCAACCTCAATTTCTCGGCCGATCGCGACAGTTTCGAGGGCGGCTTCCGCGCCCTGACCACGGCCTTGCCGGAGGCGGTGCGCCTCGCCCGCCTCGCCATGCAGGAGCCGCGGCTCGATGCGGATGCGGTGGAGCGGGTGCGCGCGCGCTCCATCGCCGCCGCCCGCCGCGCGCTGGAGACGCCGCGCGGCCAGGCGGTGCGGGCCTTCTGGGCGCAGGCCTTCCCCGGGCATTCCGCCGGACGGCCGAGTGGCGGCACGGCGGAGAGCCTCGCCGGCCTGCCGGTGGAGGCGTTGCGGGCGGCGCTCGCCAGGCAGATCCACCATGAGGGGCTGCTGGTGACGGTGAGCGGCGCCATCACCCCGGCGGGGCTGCGGGCCCTGCTGCCGGCGCTGTTCGGCGGGCTGCCGAGCGGGGCGCCGCCGGCCATCGTGCCGCTGCCGGCCTTCCGCGGCTTCGGCCAGCAGGTGCTGCCCGTCGCCTCGCCGCAATCGGCGGTGATCTTCGGCCAGGAGGGGCTTGTCTCGACCGATCCGGACTGGGAGGCGGCGCAGGTCGTGCTGCGCATCCTGGCGGGTGGCGGCTTCTCCTCCCGGCTGATGCAGTCGGTGCGCGAGCAGCGCGGCCTCGCCTATGGCATCGGCGCGGGGCTCGACCTGCTGTTCCGGCACGGCGTCGTCGTCGGCTCGGTGGCAACCGAGAATGCGCGCGTGGCCGAGACGCTCGCGGTGACGCGGGAGGAATGGGCGCGCATGGCGGCCGAGGGGCCGACCGAGGCGGAGCTGGCCGATGCCGTCGCCTTCCTCACCGGCTCCCTGCCGCTGCAGTTCACCGACAGCCGGCGTGTCGCCGACACGCTGCTGATGCTGCGGCAGAACGGCCGGCCGACGGACTGGCTCTCCGGCCGCCCGGCGCGGCTCAGGGCGCTGACGCGGGAGCGGCTGGTGACGGTGGCGGCGCGGGTGCTGACGCCGGATGCGCTCTCCGTCGTGGTGGCGGGGCAGCCGGCGGGGTTGTGAGGCGGCAGCGGATTCCTCGCCCGACCGCTTTGCTTTAAGCGAAGGGGGGTCTATACGGGAGGGAGGCGCATGGCGCAGGATCTGGCGGCCGCCTGGGCAGCGGTGATGGCCCTGGCGAAGGCGCCGCGGCCGGACGGCAGCGCGCCCTCCTCCATCCGCCCGCTCTTTGCCGCCGACCCGGAGCGCTTCCGCCGCTTCTCCCATGCGGCGGACGGGCTGCTGCTCGACCTCTCCAAGACCTCGATGAGCGATGCGGTGCGGACGGCGCTGCTCGACCTGGCCCGCGCCGCCGACCTGCCCGCCAGGCGGGACGCGATGGCGCGGGGCGAGCCGGTCAACGTCACCGAGCGGCGGGCGGTGCTGCACATGGCGCTGCGCGGCGAGGGCGGCTTCCACGCCGGCACCGAGGATGCCTCGGGCGAGGTGGCGGCGGTGCTCCATCGCATGCGGGACTTCACCCTCGCCGTCGCCGAGGGCCGGCTGCGCGGGGCGACGGGGGAGCGCTTCACCGATGTGCTGAACATCGGCATCGGCGGCTCCGACCTCGGCCCGGCGATGGTGGCGCGGGCGCTCTGGACGCCGGGCGCGCCGCTGCAGCCGCATTACCTCGGCAATGTCGATGCCCATGCCTGGAAGGAGATCCGCCCCCGGCTCGACCCGCGGCGGACGCTGGTGCTGGTGGCGAGCAAGACCTTCACCACCCAGGAGACCATGACCAACGCCGCGCTGGTCCGCGCCTGGCTGGCCGAGGGGCTGGGCGAGGCGGCGGTCGGCGGGCATCTCGCGGCGCTGTCAACCAACCTCAAGGCGACCGAAGCCTTCGGCATCGCCGCGGACCGGGTCTTTCCCTTCCGCGACTGGGTGGGCGGGCGCTTCTCGCTCTGGTCGGCGATCGGGCTGTCGCTGGCGCTGTCGCTCGGCTGGGACGCCTTCGAGCGGCTGCTCGCCGGCGCGCGGGCGATGGATGCGCATTTCATGGCGGCGCCCCTCGAGGCCAACCTCCCGGTGCTGCTGGCGCTGGCCGAGGTCTGGCACGTCAACGGCCTCGGCTGCGCGACCCGGGCGGTGCTGCCCTATGACGAGCGCCTCGCCCGGCTGCCGGCGCATCTGCAGCAACTGGAGATGGAGAGCCTCGGCAAGCGGGTGACGCTCGGCGGGGCACCGGTCAGCCATGACACGGGGGCGGTGGTCTTCGGCGAGCCGGGGACGAATGCGCAGCACAGCTTCATGCAGCTCATCCACCAGGGCACGCGGCCGGTGCCGGCCGACATCATCCTGGTGAAGCGGCCGGACCATGCGCATCCGGACAGCCACCGGAAGCTCCTGGCCAATGGCCTCGCCCAGTCCGCGGCGCTGATGCGGGGCAAGACCGAGGCGGAAGTGCGCGCCGAGATGCAGGCCGCCGGCACCGACCCGGCCGAGATCGAGCGGCTGCTGCCGCATCGCGTCTTCCCCGGCGACCGGCCGACCGCGACGCTGCTGCTGCCGCATCTCGACGCCTTCACCCTCGGCCAGGTGGTGGCGCTCTACGAGCACAAGGTCGCCTCGCTCGGCATCCTCTGGGACATCAACGCCTTCGACCAATGGGGGGTGGAGCTCGGCAAGCAGCTCACCGGGCCGATCCTCAAGGCGCTGGAGGGCGGGGCGGCGGACGGCCAGGACGGCTCGACCCTCGGCCTGCTGGCGGCGCTCGGCGAGGGAGAGGGCTAGGCGTGCGCATCGCCGTCCTCGCCGACATCCATGGCAATCTCCGCGCGCTGGAGGCGGTGCTGGCCGACCTGCCGCGGCGCGGGGCCGACCTTGTGGTCAACCTCGGCGACTGCCTCTCCGGCCCGCTGCAGCCGGCGGAGGTGGCGGACCGGCTGATGGCGCTCGCCTGGCCGACGGTGCGCGGCAACCACGACCGGCAGCTGCTCGACCGGCCGGTCGAGGCGATGATCCCCTCGGACGCCTTCAGCGCGGTGCGGCTGACTGCGGCGCACCGGGACTGGCTCGGCACCCTGCCGCCGGCGCTCCATCCGGCCGAGGGCATCCTCGCCTGCCACGGCACGCCCTCGGACGACCTCACCTATGCGCTGGAGGTGGTGGCCGGCCCGAATCACCTGCGCCCGGCGACCGCGGCCGAGGCCGCGGCGCGGATCGGGGCGACGCCGGGGGCCGGGCTCATCCTCTGCGGGCATTCGCACCTCGCGCGGGTCGTGCGGTTGCCGGATGGGCGGCTGGTGGTCAATCCGGGCAGCGTCGGCCATCCGGGCTACACCGATACCGAGCCGCATCCGCATGTCGTCTTCGCCGGCGCGCCGCATGCGCGCTATGCGGTGGTGGAGCGCGGGCCCGCGGGGTGGAGCGTGGAGTTCCACGCCCTCCCCTATGACTGGGACGCCGCGGCGGCCGATGCCCGGGCCGCGGGGCGGGAGGATTGGGCGCAGGCGCTGGCGACCGGCCAGCTCGGCCCGGCCTGACCCTGCCCCTCGGGCCGCGCCCTGGTCTCCCGGCCGGCGGCGCCTTATCTTCCGGGGCGGAGGTTCGCTCCATGACCGCATCCGCGCCGAGCCTCCCCTGATGCCCATCCGGCTCCTGTCCGAGACCACCGCCAACCGCATCGCCGCCGGCGAGGTGGTGGAGCGGCCGGCGGCCGTGGTGAAGGAGCTGGTGGAGAATGCCCTCGATGCCGGGGCGCGGCGGATCGCCGTCACCCTGGAGGGCGGCGGGGTCGAGCGGGTGGTCGTCGAGGATGACGGGCATGGGATGGGGCCGGAGGATCTCGGCCTCGCCGTCGAGCGCCACGCCACCTCCAAGCTGCCAGAGGAGGCGATGCTCTTCCGCATCGCAACGCTTGGATTCCGCGGCGAGGCACTGCCCTCGATCGGCGCGGTGGCGCGGCTCTCCATCACCTCGCGGCCGCAGGGGGGGGATGCGCATGTCCTGGCCGTCGAGGGCGGGCGGAAGGGGGCGGTGGTGCCGGCCTCCGGCGCGCCCGGCACGCGGATCGAGGTGCGGGACCTGTTCTATGCCGTCCCGGCCCGGCGGAAATTCCTCAAATCGACCCGCACCGAGGCGGACCAGGCGGTGGAGGCGGTGCGGCGCCTGGCGCTGGCCTGGCCGGAGGTGGGCTTCCGGGTGACCCAGGATGGGCGGGAGGTGCTCTCGCTCGCGCCGGCGGAGCGGGATGCGCGGATCGCCGACCTGCTCGGCGCGGATTTCGCTGCGGCCGCCCTGCCGGTCGCGGGCGAGGGCGGCGGGCTCTCGCTGTCCGGCCTCGCCGCCCAGCCGGCCTATACGCGGGCGACGGGGATGGAGCAGCATCTCGTCGTCAACCGCCGCCCGGTGCGGGACCAGCTGCTGCGGACGGCGCTGCGCGTCGCCTATCGCGACTTGGTGGCGGCGGGGCGCCATCCGGTGGCGGCGCTCTTCCTCGAGCTGCCGCCCGAGGCGGTCGATGTGAACGTCCATCCGATGAAGACGGAGCTGCGCTTCCGCGACGAGGCCGGGGTGCGCGGCCTGCTGATCGGCGCGTTGCGGCGGGCGCTCTCGGCAGGCGCCGGGGTGGCGGTGCCGGCCCCGTCGCTCACCGCCTATGCGCCGCGCTCCGGCTGGTCAGGCAGCTGGCGGCGGCCGGAGCCAGCGCCGCTGCCCGACCGCATCGGCCTCGCCGAGATGCAGCTCGCCCTCACCCCGCCGCCGACCGGGCCAGCGCCAGGGCCGATTCCAGCCCTGCCGCTCGGCTTCGCCCCGCCGCGGCCGCCCGCCCCGGCGCCGGCGCCCGCTCCCGCCGACCATCCGCTCGGGCGTGCGCTGGCGCAGATCATGGAGACCTACATCCTCGCCGAGGCGCCCGACGGGGCGCTGGTGCTGGTCGACCAGCATGCGGCGCATGAGCGGCTGACGCATGAGGCGCTCAGGGCCCAGCTCATCGAGGGCGGCGTCAGGGCCCAGCCGCTGCTGCTGCCCTCGGTGGTCGACCTGCCGCCGGCCGATGCGGCGCGGCTGCTCGGCTTCGCGCAGGAGCTGGCGCGGCTCGGCCTCGAGGTCGAGGGGTTCGGGCCGGGCGCGGTGCTGGTGCGGGCGCTGCCGGCGCTGCTCGGCCCCGCCGATCCCGGGCCCTTGCTGCGCGACCTCGCCGAGGAGCTCGCCGCCTATGACGAGGCGACGGCGCTCGACCGCAAGCTGGATGCCGCCGTGGCCCGGCTGGCCTGCCATGGCTCGGTGCGGGCCGGGCGGCGCCTCACCCCGCCCGAGATGGATGCGCTGCTGCGGCAGATGGAGGCGACGCCACGCGCCGCCACCTGCTCGCATGGCCGCCCGACCTTCCTCCGCCTCGGCACCGCCGACCTGGAGAAGCTGTTCGGCCGGCGCTGATCGCCTAAGCTGCCGGCCAGGGACGAAGCGGCCGGGCACCATCGCCAGGGGGACACGCGCATGGCCAGGCGCCGCATGCATCTCGGCTTCGATTTCTCCTACTCGCATATGGGCGGGCGCTGGCGCATGCCGGGCTCCTGGCCGGGCCGCACCTTCCCCGACATCGAGATGTTCGAGGAGATGGCCCGCATCGCCGAGCGCGGGCTGCTCGACCTGCTCTTCTCCGGCGACGGCACCGGCGTGCCGGATACCTGGCGGGGCTCGCGCGACGCCGCGGTGGAATGGGGCGTCAACTGGCCGCGGCAGGACATCCAGCCGATCGCCGTGGCGATGTCCCGCGTGACGCGGCATATCGGCTTCGGGCTGACCTACTCCTCCAGCTTCATGCACCCCTATTACACCGCCCGGCTGATGAACACGCTCGACCACGTCACCGGCGGGCGGATCGCGATGAACCTCGTCGCCTCCACGCGGCGCTCGGACTTCGCCAATTTCGGCCATGACGGGCTGGTGGACCACGAGGCGCGCTATGCGCGGATGGAGGAGTTCGTCACCGTCTGCAAGGCGCTCTGGGCCAGCGCCGAGCCGGATGCGATGCTCTGGGACCGCGCAACAGGGCGCGTCGGCGACCCCCACAAGATCCACGACGTCCACCATGAGGGCCGCTTCTTCAAGGTCGACGGGCCGCTGAACACGCCGCCCTCGCCGCAGGGGCGGCCGGTGCTGATCCAGGCCGGCGGCTCGCCGCGCGGGGTGCGCGCCTCGGCCCGCGTCGCAGACCACGTCTTCGGCGCCGACATGGCGCTCGACCTCCAGGTGAGGCAGCGCCAGGCGCTCGACGCGGCGCTGCGCGCCGAGGGGCGGGACCCGGAGACGGTCGGCATCCTCTGGCAGACGCCGATGGTCATCGCCGAGACGGAGCGCGAGGCGCTGGCGCGGCGCGACATGATGCTCGCCGCCATCCCGGACGAGGCGGTGGGCGCCTATCTCTCCTACAATTCCGGCTACGACTTCTCGACCCTGCCGGAGCGCTTCACGCTGCGCGCGCTGCATGCGGAGATCGTCGCCGGCCAGGCCTCGCCGGTCGGCTTCATCCATGAGCTGGCGGCCGAGATCGGCGGCGACACCGAGATCACGCGGGCCGAGTTCTTCGAGCATGGGCGGCGCGAGGCGACGGCCTACGACACCACCATCGCCGGCTCGCCGCAGCAGATCGCCGACCGGCTGGAGGAGGCCTTCGTGGCGACGGGGGAGCGGGGCGGCTTCATGCTCGGGCACACGGTCTCCATGCCGCTCGACCTGATCGGCATCGTCGACCTGCTGGTGCCGGAGCTGCAGCGGCGCGGGCGCTTCCGCACCGGATATCGCGGGCGGACGCTGGCGGAGACGCTGGCGGAAGCCTGAGCCGCCGCGAATGGGTGTCTCCATCGTCCGGGTCGCAAGCTTCCGATCGTCCAAGCACGACGGGAGGGCATGCGATGCGTTTCGCGTCCCTGACCGCGGACCGGCACCGCCCTGCATCGCGGCCAGGCCGCCGCCTCGGCGCATGAGGCGGAGGCCGCGCGGCAGATCATCGCCTCCGCCGAATAGGGCCGGGCGCGGCGCCGCTTGAGCGCCGGAAACATCCATGGGAGAGAGGGGGCGATGCCGCCCGCCCCCTTCGCCGCGGCGGGCCGCTGGCGCGGCCTGCTCGCCTGGACGCCGAGCCCCGTGATCCGTGCCTCGCTTGGCCTGCATGCGGGCGGGCTTCTGGCCATGGCGGCGGAGCCCGGCTGCTGGCCGGGCGCCCTGTCCGCCATCGCCGCCAATCACCTGGCGCTCACCGGCTGCATGCATCCGCGCAGCGGCCTGCTCGGGCCGGTGCTGACGCGGCTGCCGGGGGCGGAGCCGCGCGTCGCCCTCACCTTCGACGACGGGCCGGACCCGGAGGTGACTCCGCGTGTCCTCGACCTGCTCGATGCCTGGGGCGCCCGGGCCAGCTTCTTCGTCATCGGCGAGCGGGCGGCGCGCCACCCGGCCCTGCTGCGGGAGATGCTGCGGCGCGGCCATGGCATCGAGAACCACACGCATCGCCACCCGCTCGGCTTCGCGGCCTGGGGGCCGGGGGCGATGCTGCGGGAGATCGAGACGGCGCAGGCGGCGATCGCCGATGCCTGCGGGGAGGCGCCGCGCTGCTTCCGCCCGCCGGCAGGGCTCAGGAGCCCGCTGCTCGACCCGGTGCTGTCGCTGGCCGGCCTCTCCCTCGTCGCCTGGACGCGGCGGGGCTATGACGCGGTCTCGCCCCATCCCGGGCGGGTGCTGGCGCGGCTCAGCCGCGGCCTCGGGCCCGGCGACGTGCTGCTGCTGCATGACGGGCGCTCGGCCCGGGGCTATCCGGGCCCCTCCGTCGCGCTCGAGGTGCTGCCGGCCCTGCTGGCGCGGATCGCCGGGGCCGGGCTCAGCGCCGTCGCGCTGCCGCCAGCGGAGGAGGCGCCGCGCGCCGCCGCCACAGCAGGCCCGGCAGGCGCGGCAGCATCCCGAGAACCAGCCGCGTATGCATCCAGGTGAGCAGCAGGTTGTCCCGCGCATAGTGGAAATGGGAGACGCCGCCCTCCTCCTTCGAGAGGTAGCGGCAGGGCACCGGCAGGTTCACCACCGGCAGGCCGCGCCAGCTCAGGCGGACGGCCGCCTCCGGGTCGAAGTCGAAGCGGCGCATCCAGCGATGCCGCTCCATCACCGCGACCAGGGGCGCCACGGGATAGACGCGGAAGCCGAAGAGGCAGTCGCCGATGTTGCCGCCCGCCGTCTGGAGGTTGGCGAGCCAGTTGGAGATGCGCCGCCCCTGGACGCGGAGCGGAGGCGCCTCCGGCCCGAAGACCGGGCGGCCGAGGATCATCGCCTCCGGCGCGGCGCGGGAGGCTTCCATCATCGCGCCGATGCATCCGGCCGGGTGCTGGCCGTCGGCATCCATAGTCAGCGCATGGGTGAAGCCCCGCCGCGCCGCCTCGCGGAGGCCATGCAGCACCGCCATGCCCTTGCCGGCATTGCGCGGCAGGACCATCACCTCGAGGCCGGGGTCGCGCTCCGCCTCGGCCAGGAGCAGGGCATCGGTGCCGTCCGTGCTGCCGTCGACCACCACCCAGACCGGCGCCCAGGCCGCCCGCGCCTCGCGCACCGTCTGCAGGACGCGCGGGCCGGTGTTGTAGCTGGGGATCAGGACCAGCCGCGTCTCAGGCGGCATCAGCCAGGGGCCTTCCCCGGCAATTCCTCGCGGAAATAGCCCTCGAGCCCGGCGACAAAGGCCTGCGGGTCCTCCCCCACCTCGAAGCGGCGGCCGAGGCGGATGCGGTAGACCAGCGGCAGCTGCGGCCGGCGGAAGAGCGGCCAGCCCTTGCGCAGGTAGGGGCTGTCCGCCTCGATCAGCAGGGTCTGCACCGGGGCGCCGGCGGCGCGGGCCATGACGGCGAAGCTGCGGTGGAACCCGTCGACCGGCGGGCGGGCGGTGCGCGAGCCCTCGGGGAAGATCAGCAGCTGCGCGCCGTCGCGGATGGCCTGGGCGGCCTTGCGGATCATCGGCAGCGGCGCGTCGTTGCGGATATAGGCCGCGAGCCGCACGCTGCCGCCGTAGAAGACGTTGTCCCACAGCGCCGCCTTGGTGATGCAGACGACGCGCGGCAGGCGGGAGGTGAGCAGGACCGCATCCAGCATGGTCGGGTGGTTGGGTGCGATGACGAGGGCCCGCTCCCGCGCCAGCCGGTCGAGCTCCGAGAAGTCGACCCGCAGCACGCCGGTCACCCGCATCAGCCCGATGAACCAGCGGAAGCCGAGCATGATCATGAACTGGCCGAAGGCCTCGCCGGAGCGTTTCGGCAAGATGCGATACAGAAGTCCGGCCGGCATGCTCCAGCAGAAGCAGCTGAGGCCGAACATCAGCAAGCAGAAATAGAATGCGACCGGGTAATAGATCGCCCCCATCCAATCCAGCGTCGAGGAGCTTGCGCGTGGCTGCCGCAGACTGGTCGGCTGCATCTTTCCCATGCCCCCCTGTACGCGTTATGTAGTCTATGGTGATGCTTGACGTCCAGGAGCCGGCCGGACCGTGACAGGAAAACAGGGGTTGCAGGCTGCGGTTCGGCCGCCTGCGGAGGCTAGCATGCCAGGCGGCCGGGCGGACGAGGCCCGCCCCGTACCGCATCCGACTTTAACCGAATATTACCAGAGCGCCGATGCCCGCGATGGCTTCGTCCGCCAGCTGTTCGACCAGGCGGCCGGCTCCTACGACCGGATCAACACGGCCTTCTCCCTCGGCTCCGGCGCCTGGTACCGGCGGCGGGCGCTGCTGCAGGCCGGGCTGCGGCCGGGGCAGCGGATGGTCGATGTTGCCATCGGCACCGGGCTGGTGGCGCGGGAGGGGCTGCGCATCCTCGGCCGGCCTGGGGCGGTGACGGGCATCGACCTCAGCGCCGGGATGCTGGCCGAGGCGCGGCGCGGCCTCGCCATCCCGCTGGTCCGCGGCCGGGCGGAGGCGCTGCCCTTCGCCGATGGCAGCTTCGACTTCCTCAGCATGGGCTATGCGCTGCGGCATGTGCCGGACCTCGCCACCGCCTTCGCCGAGTACCGCCGCGTGCTGCGGCCGGGAGGCAGGCTGCTGCTGCTCGAGATCGGCCGGCCCGAGGGGCCGCTCGCCTATCGCGCGGCGCGCTTCTATCTCGGCCGGGTGGTGCCGGCGCTGAGCCGCTGGATCGGCGGCGGGGCGCGGGCCGGGCTGATGATGCAGTACTACTGGGACACCATCGATGCCTGCGTGCCGCCCGCGACCATCCTCGGGGCGATGGGCACGGCCGGGCTCGACCGGGCGCGCTGCGACACGCAGCTCGGCCTGTTCCGCGCCTACATGGCCGAGCGGCCGGCATGAGCGCGACGCTGGCGCGGGAGGTGGCCGGCCTCTATGCCGGCGCCTCGCGCTTCGCCCGGGGCTATGTCGGCGGCAAGCTGCGGGGCGACCCGGCGAGCCGTGCGGTGCTGGAGCGGGCGGCGGCCAGGCCCTTCGGGGTGGTGGCCGATCTCGGCTGCGGGCGGGGGCAGCTCGGCCTCGCCCTGCTGATGGCGGGGCGGGCGCAGGAGGTGATCGGCCTCGACCGCGATGCGCGGAAGATCGCCGAGGCGGAGGCAGCGGCGGCGCGGCTGCCGGCGCGCTTCACGGCGGGTGACCTGACCGCGGACACCGTGCCGGACTGCGACACGGCCTTGCTGATCGACGTGCTCTACCAGCTCCCGGCCGAGGCGCAGCGGCCGGTGCTGGCGGCGGTGGCCGGGCGGGCGCGGCAGCGCGTGCTGATCCGCGCCTTTGACCCCGCGCGTGGCTGGCGCAGCACCTTCGGCCTCGCCATGGAGCGGGCCGGGCGGCTGGTGCGCGGCGACAGCAACGCCATCGCGCCGCTGCCGATGGAGGCGCTGGCCGCGCCCTTCAGGGCAGCGGGCTTCGCCGTCTCCGTCACGCCCTGCTGGGACGGAACGCCCTTGCCGAACGTCCTGCTGGTGGCCGAGCGATGAGGGCCGCGCTCGGGCTTCTGCTCGCCGCCTCGTTGGCCAGCGGGGCGACGGCGCAGGAGGTGCGGCGGCCGCTGCTGGAGCTCGGCGTCTTCGGCGGGGCGGCGCTGCTGCCGGACTATCCGGGGGCGGGGCAGTCGCATGTGCGCGGCCTCGCCCTTCCCTGGGTGATCTACCGGGGCGAGCTGCTGCGGAGCGACGACCGGGGCGTGCGCGGCCGAGTCTACCGCGCCGGGGACCTCGAGCTGACGCTCAACTTCAACGGCGCGCTCGGCGCCGACTCCAAGGACAACCGGGCGCGGCGGGGCATGCCCGACCTCGACTATCTCGGCGAGATCGGGCCCTCGCTCCGCTGGGTCGCCTGGCGCGACCCGGCGGAGCGGACGCGGATCACGCTGGAGGCACCGGTGCGGGCGGTGTTCTCGACCGATTTCTCCAGCATCCGCTATCGCGGCTTCGTCCTGGCGCCGGAGGCGGCGGTGGAGCGCACCGGGCTCGGTCGGCCGGGGGCGCGGCTGCGGGCGGGCATCGGCCCGGTCTTCGCCTCGGGAGGGTTGATGGACTACTGGTACCGGGTGGAGCAGCGCTATGCCCGGCCCGGGCGGCCCGCCTATGACGCCGCGGGCGGCTATCTCGGGCTGCGCTTCCAGTTCTCCTACCGCGTGCCGGTGACGGAGCGGCTCTCGCTCACCGCCGGAGGGCGGCTCGAGAATTTCTCCGGCGCGACCAATGCCGACAGCCCGCTCCTCAAGTCGGACCTCAACGCCTCGGTGGTGGGCGGCCTTTCCTTCACCCTCTACCGGACGGAGGCGACGGTCGCCTCCGCGGCGGAGCCCTTCGATTGATCCGGAAACTGTGTGGCTCGCTTCCTTGCCTCGACGGGTAACCCTCTGATATCGAGTGCAAGGTTGAGCAACCCCCATTAACGCCAGCGCTACAGCAAGGTTTCACGGTTCCATGCCTGACGGCACCACGACCCCTATTGTCATCGCTTCCGGCCTCACCCCGCAGGAGCTCGAAGTGGCGCGGCTGATCGTGAGCGCGCTGTCGCTCGAGGTCGCGGCCGAGGAGATCGAGCCGGAAGCCCCCCTCTTCAACGAGGGCCTCGGCCTCGACTCCATCGATGCGCTGGAAATGGCGCTCGCGGTCTCCAGGGCCTATGACGTAAAGCTGCGCTCCGATGACGAGCGCAACCACCGCATCTTCTCCTCCCTCCGCAGCCTCACCGCGCATATCGAGAAGCACCGGACGCGCTGAGCGCATGCCGCGCGGACGCAGCCTCGTCCGGTTGCTGCTGCTGGCCGGCGCCTCCCTGGCCATGGCGGTGCTGCTCGCCGGCAATCCGCTGGCGGCGGCGCTCGGCAATGCCGCGGTCGCGCTGCGCTTCGGCCTGACGCTGCTGCCGGGGCGGGAGCCGCTGATCGCCCATTACAGCCGCTTCGACTGGGCCGGGCCGCCGGAGGGCGGCTATACTTGGTGGCTGACCCTCGCCTGGGCGCTGCTGCTCGGCGGCTTCGCGCTGGCGCATGGGGCGGCCGGCCTCGCCGGGCTGGAGGATGCGCCGCTGGCGCTGGCGGAGCCGGTGGTCTGCGCCCTGTTCTTCTGCGCCGAGCATGCGCTGCGCAACCGCCGCTTCCCGCAGCTCGGCCGGGCGACGCCGCTGCGGACGCTGCGCGCGATCGGCCTGGCGCATGGCCTGGTCCGACATGCCGCCTGACGGAACCCTGCCGCTCACCAACCGCGCGGCGGCGGAGGTGATCTGCCACCGCCCCGGCGGGCCGGTGACGGTCGGCCGCTTTCTTGGCGAGGCGCGGGCGCTGGCCGCGCGGCTGCCGGCCGAGGGACATGCGATCAATCTCTGCGCCGACCGCTACCGCATGCTGCTCGGCTTCGCCGCGGCGCTGCTGCGCGGGCAGCCGACGCTGCTGAATGCCGATGCCTCGCCGCACCGGCTGCGGGCGCTGGCCGGGGCCTATCCGGGGGCCTATCTCCTCGCTGACCGGGCAATCGCCGCGGAGCTGCCGCTGGTCCCGGTGGAGGATGCCGCGGCGGCGGACTGGACCGGGCCGGCGCCGCTGCTGCCCGCCGGGCAGCTGGCCGCCATCGCCTTCACCTCCGGCTCCACCGGCCAGCCCACGGCGCATCCCAAGCCCTGGGATGCGCTGGTGGCCGCGGCCCTCGCCGCCGCCGGGCGCTTCGGCCTCCGCCCCGGCGACGGGCCGCCGAGCAGCGTGCTGGCCACCGTGCCGCCGCAGCACATGTACGGCTTCGAGACCACGATCATGCTGCCGCTGCACGCCGCGCTCGCCTGCCATGCCGGCGAGGCCTTCTTCCCCTCCGACGTGCTCGATGCGCTGGACGGTTTGCCGGAGCGCCGGCTGCTGGTGACGACGCCGCTGCATCTCCGTGCCCTGCTGGCCGAGGGGCGCCGGCCGGCGCCGCTGGCCGCCGTCATCTCCGCGACCGCGCCGCTCGCCCTCCCCATGGCCGAGGCGGTGGAGCGGGACTGGGGGGCGCCGATGCTCGAGATCTACGGCGCCAGCGAGGCCGGCTCCATGGCCAGCCGCCGCACCGCCTTCGAGCCGGACTGGCTGCCCTATGCCGGCATCCGCATGGGCCCAGGGGGAGATTATGGCGAGGTGCATGTGCCCGGCCTCGGCGCCGTGCCGCTGGCCGATGCGCTGGAGCCGGCGCCGGGCGGCCGCTTCCGCCTGCTCGGGCGGCGGGCCGACCTGGTGAAGCTCGGCGGCAGGCGGGCCTCGCTCGCCGAGCTCAACCGCGTGCTGGTCGAGCTGGAGGGCGTCGAGGACGGCGTCTTCGTCGCGCCGGAGGATATCGAGAGCAACCCGGCCGCCCGGCTCAGCGCCTATGTGGTGGCGCCGGGGCGCAGCGCGGAGCAGGTGCTGGCCGCGCTGCGGCTGCGGCTGGAACCGGTCTTCCTCCCCCGGCCGCTGGTGCTGGTGGCGGCCCTGCCGCGCAACGGCCTCGGCAAGCTGACGCGGGCGGCGCTCGCCGAGCTCCGCCTGGCGGTGGCCGGGCCATGACCACCCGCTTCGAGGTCCCGGCGGAGCATCCGGCCTTGCCCGGGCATTTCCCGGGGCGGCCGATCCTGCCCGGCGTCGTCCTGCTCGATGCGGTGCTGCAGGCGGCGGGGCTCGGCCAGGCGACGCTGCTGCGGGCGAAGTTCACCGCGCCTGTGCTGCCCGGGGATGCGGTGGAGATCAACCTCGCCCCGCGCGCCGGAGGGCGCATCGGCTTCACCTGTGCCAGCGGCGGCAGGACGGTCCTGTCCGGGGAGCTGGCAGGCCCAGCGGCGCCCCAGGGCGAACCGGTCCCGGGCGCGTCGGCACGGGATGAGTAATCTGCTCGTCAAGGCGAAGGCCAGGGTGGCGGCGCCCGCCTGTGGCCCGGGCGCCGCCACCCCGGAATGGGTCGATGCGCCGGAGCGGGGCAGCATCCGCCTCGCCCGCTTCATGGTCTGGCTGGTGCACACCATCGGCTGGTGGCCGGGCCATGCGCTGCTCTACCCGATCGCCCTCTACTTCATGCTCTTCTCGCCCCGGCAGCGGCGGCTGGCGCGGCGCTTCCTCGGCCGGGCGACGGGGCGGCGCGCGGGGTTCCGCGATGTCTTCCGGCTCTATTTCGCCTTCGCCTCCACCATCCTCGACCGCGCCTTCCTGGTGACCGGGCGGACCGGCGCCTATCGGATCGAGGTGCATGGGCTCGATGCGCTGAAGGCGCGCATCGCCGAGGGTCGCGGCTGCCTGCTGCTCGGCGCGCATATGGGCAGTTTCGAGGCGCTGCGGGCCGTGGCCGATGCCGGCAGCCCGGTCGAGGTCGCCGTGCTGATGCACGAGGCGAATGCGGCGCGGCTCAAGGCCGTGTTCGATGCGCTCGGCGGGGCGAAGCGGCAGGAGACCGTCATCCCCCTCGGCACCACCGATGCCATGCTGCGCGCGCGCGAGGTGCTGGAGCGCGGCGGCCTGGTCGGGCTGCTGGCAGACCGGGCGCCGCGGGGCGAGCGGATGCAGCCCGTCCCCTTCCTCGGGCAGGAGGCGCCGCTGCCGACCGGGCCGCATGTGCTGGCCGCCGTGCTCGGCGCGCCGGTGATGCTCGCCTTCGGCTTCTGGCGCGGGCCGCGGCATTACGAGGTGCGGTTCGAGCCCTTCGCCGATGCCACGCCCCCGGGCCGCGCTGGCCGGCAGGCGCTGGTGGCCGAGCGCGTCTGCCGCTATGCCGCGCGCATTGAGGCGCTGTGCCGCCGCTACCCCTACAACTGGTTCAACTTCTACGATTTCTGGCAGGAGCGCGGGCGGTGAGATGGGCGCTGCTGCTGCTCCTCGCCCTCGCCATGCCGGCGCGGGCGGAGGACCCGGCGCTCGCACGGCTGATGCAGGGCTTCGCCGCCCAGCCGCGCTCCGAGGCGCGCTTCTCCGAGGAGAAGGCCATCCCGGAGCTCGACCTGCCGCTGCCGAGCCAGGGGACGCTGCGCTGGCAGGCGCCGGACCGGCTCGAGAAGCACACCACTTCCCCCATCGACGAGGTGCTGCGGGTCGAGGGCGGGCGGCTGCTCTATGAGCGGCCGGACCGCGGGATCCGCCGCGAATTCGGCCTGGACGAGCAGCCGGAGATGCGGGCGCTGGTCGAGGCGGTGCGGAGCACGCTGGCCGGCGACCTCGCCGTGCTGCGTCGCCACTACGAGATCGGCTTCACGCCGGAGCGGCCGGATGCGCCCTGGCGGATGGTGCTTACCCCGCTCTCGCTCCGGGTGCGGGCGGCGGTGCAGCGCATCCTGGTCAGCGGGCGCGGGCCGCAGATGCGCAGCATCGAGACCGAGGGCGGCGGCGGCGTGACGCGCATGCAGATCAGCCCGTGAGGCGCCTGCTCGCGGCGCTGCTGGTGCTGGCGGCGCTGGGCGGGGCTCTCGGGGCGCTGGTCGGGGTGCGGGCCGACCTCGCGGAATTCCTGCCCGCAGGCCGCAGCCCGGCGAGCGCCTTCCTCTTCCGCGAGCTGCAGAGCGGCGCGGCGACGACGCTGCTGCTGGCCGGCATCGAGGGCGCCGAGCCGGCGGAGCTGGCCCGGGTTTCACGGGAAACAGCGGCGGGGCTGCGCGCCTCCGGCCGGTTCGACTTCGTCGGCGACGGGACGGTGACGCTCGGCGAGGCGGAGCAGGCGCTGCTCTTCCGCTACCGCTACCTGCTCTCGCCGGAGACGCAGCCGGAGGCCTTCAGCGCCGCCGCTCTTCGCCCGCAGCTGGAGGCGCTGCTGGAGGGGCTGCGCAGCGCCGCCTCGCCGCTGCTGGCGCGCTTCGGCTTCGCCGACCCGACCGGGGCCTTTCTCGGCCTCGCCCGCACCTTCCTCGCCGAAAGCCGGCTGGAGGTGCGCGACGGCGCCTGGTTCGCGCGCGAGGGGCCGCCGCGCGCCCTGCTGATCGCCCGCGCCCGCGGCGGGGCGGGGCTGGATGCGGAGGCCCAGGGGCAGGCCGTCGCCGCCTTCCGCGCGGCCTTCGAGGCGGCGGGGCCGGGCGGGGCGCGGCTGCTGCTGAGCGGGCCGGGAGTCTTCGCGAGCGAGGCAGCGCGGTCGATCCGGGCAGACGTGCGGCTCATCACCCTGGCCTCGGGCGGGCTGCTCGCGGCCTTCCTCCTCTGGCGCTACCGCTCGCTGCTGCTGCTCGGCCTCGTCGCGGTGCCGCTGGCGGCGGGGACCATCGCCGGCTTCGCGGTGACGGCGCTGGTCTTCGGGGGCAAGGTGCAGGGCATCGCCCTCGGCTTCGGCATGACGATGCTGGGCGTGACCGTCGACTACCCGATCCTGCTGGCGAGCCTCCGCCGGGCGGAAGAGGGGCTGGATGCGGCGGCGCGGCGCATCTGGCCGACGCTCCGCCTCGCCGCCGCCTCGGCCGCCACCGGGCTGGCGGCGATGCTCGGCTCCGGCTTCCCGGGCCTCATCCAGCTCGGCGTCTTCGCCGGCACGGGGCTGCTGGTGGCGGCGGCCACGACGCGCTGGGTGCTGCCCTGGCTGGTGCCGGGGGCGCGGGTCGCGGCGCGGCCGCTGCCCGGGCCGATCCGCGCGGCGCTCGGCCTGCTGCGCGGGCGGCCGAGGCTCGCGGGCGGGATGGTGCTGGGCGCCGGACTGCTGCTGGCGGCGCTTGGCGGACCTTCGTGGCAACGCGACCTCGCGGCGCTGAGCCCGGTGCCGCGCGAGGCGCAGGCCCTCGACGGGGAGCTGCGCCGCCAGCTCGGCGCCCCGGATGTGCGGGTGCTCTTCGCCCTCGGCCCGGGGACCGAGGCGGAGGTGCTGGCCGCCTCGGAGCGGCTCGCCGAGGCGGTGGCGCCGCTGCTCGGCACGGCGCCGGAGCGGCTGCAGCCCGGGCGTGATCTGCCAAGCCGCTCGGCGGATGCGACCGGGCCCCAAGGCAAGGCAGCGCCATCCGTGCCGGGGACGGATGGTGCCCTGGACGCCATCGATCTCCCCAGCCGCTACCTGCCAGCCGAGGCGACGCAACGCGCCCGGCAATCCGCCCTGCCCTCGCCCGAGGCGGCGCAGGCCGCGCTCGCCGAGGCGATGGCGGGCCTGCCCTTCCGCCCGACCGCCTTCGCCCCCTTCCTCGCCGCCCTCGGCGAGAGCCGGGCCCTGCCGCCGCTCACCGCCGCCACCCTCGCCGCCGAGGCGCCGACCCTTGCCGCCCGGCTCTCGCCGCTGCTCTCACGCCGGGGCGAGGCGGTGCAGGGGGTCGCCCTCGCGCAAGGGGTGCGGGATCCGGCGGCGCTGGCCGCGGTGGCGCAGCGGCTCGGCGACCCGCGGATCCTCTTCATCGACGTGAAGGCGGAGACGGAGGGGCTGCTCGATGCCTATGGCCGGGCAACGCTGCTCTGGGCGCTCGCCGGGGGCGTGCTGGTGCTCGGCCTGCTCGCGCTCGGCCTCCGCTCGCCGGGGCGCGCGCTCCGGGTCGCCGGGCCGATCGGAGGCTCGCTGCTCGTCACCCTCGCCGTCCTGACGCTGCTCGGCGAGGCGCTGACGCTCTTCCACCTCGCCTCCCTGCTGTTGCTCGCAGGGCTGGCGATTGACTACTCTCTTTTTCTTGCCGGTGACGCGACCGATGACACCGTGGGAGCCATCTTGAACTGCGCCGTCTCCACCCTGCTCACCTTCGGATTGCTTGCCTTCTGTCAAACGCCAGTGCTGCACGGGATTGGGCTGACGGTCTCGATCGGCGTGGCGAGCGCCTTCCTCCTCGCCTGCGCCCTGGCTCCGAGGCCCCATCCCCATGCCTGATGCCCGTCGCCTCTGGCCGCTGAGCCTCGCGGCCGCCACCACCGTCACCGCCCTCGGCGCCGGCATCGCGCCGCTGCGCCGGGCGCTCCACGCGCGGGAGGGCGGCCTCAGGCCGAGCGAATTCCCCGGCGGGCCGGAGGATATCTGGGTCGGCCAGGTGCCGGGGGTGGAGGCGGTGGAGCTCCCGCCGGAGCTCGCCGGCTTCGCCTGCCGCAACAACCGCCTGGCCGAGATGGCGCTGCGGAGCGACGGCTTCGCCGAGGCGGTCGCCGCCGCCGCGGCGCGGCATGGCGCGGAGCGAATCGCCGTCGTCCTCGGCACCAGCACCGCAGGCATCGAGGAGACGGAGCAGGCCTACCGACGGCGCGATGCCGCGGGCGCGCTGCCCGCCTCCTTCAACTATGCCGGCTCGCATGACCTGCAGAGCCTGCCCGCCTATGTGCGGGCGCGGCTCGGCCTGCGCGGGCCGGCCTTCGCCGTCTCCACCGCCTGCACCTCCGGCGCGCGGTCGATGCTGGAGGCGGCCTCGCTGATCGCCGCGGGGCTCGCCGACGCCGTCGTCGCGGGGGGCGTCGACAGCCTCTGCCGGCTCACGCTGCACGGCTTCTCCTCGCTCGAGCTGCTGAGCCGCGGCCGGCCGACCCGGCCCTGCGCCGCCGACCGCGACGGCATCTCCATCGGCGAGGCGGCGGGCCTCGTGCTGCTGACCCGGCCGGAGCATGCGCCGCCAGGCTCGCCCCTGCTGCTCGGCGCGGGCGCCAGCAGCGACGGGCACCACATGTCCTCGCCGCATCCCGAGGGGCTCGGCGCCGTCAGCGCCATGCGGGCGGCGCTCGCGGCGGCGGGGTTGACGCCGGGGGAGGTGGACTATGTCAACCTCCATGGAACCGGCACCCGCGCCAACGACGCCATGGAGGACCGCGCCGTCCACCACCTGTTCGGCGGCGGCGTGCCCTGCAGCTCGACAAAGGGTTGGACGGGGCATGCGCTCGGCGCCTCGGGGGCGGTGGAGGCGGTCATCGCCATGCTCTGCCTCGAGGATGGGCTGGTGCCCGGCTGCCTCGGCGTCGCCGAGCGGGACCCGGCGTTCCGCAGCGCCGTCGCCATCGCCAACGAGGCGCGGCCGGTGCGGCGCATCGCCAGCAACTCCTTCGGCTTCGGGGGCAGCAATTGCTGCCTGCTGATCGGCCAGGCCGCGTGACCTGCTGGATCGCGGGGGTCGCGGTCCTCGGTGCCGGCCTGCCGGGCTGGGCGGCGAGCGAGGCGACCCTGGCCGGCACCGTGCCCTGGAACGCGGGCGACGTGGTGCCGCCGCCCCCCGCCCTGCTGTCGCCGACCGAGCGGCGCCGGACCAGCCCGGCGGTGCGCCTGGCGCTGGCCGTCGCGGCGGAGGCGACGGCGGGGGTCGAGGACCGCGCGGCGCTCGAGACCGTCTTCGCCAGCAGCAATGGCGACGGCGCGGTGGTCGGCGGCATCCTGGAGGCGCTGCACGCCCCGGGCGGCATCGCGCTCTCGCCGACGCAATTCCACAACTCGGTCCACAACTCGGCGGCCGGGTACTGGCACATCGCGGTCGGCTCGACCGCGCCCTCGGTGAGCCTCGGCGGGCACGACGGCAGCTTCGCCGCGGGGCTGCTGGCGGCGGTGATGGCGGTCGTCACGCGCGGGACCTCCGTGCTGCTCTGCGCCTACGACCTGCCGCTGCCGTCCCCGCTCGCCGCGGTGCGGCCGACCGGGCCGGGTTTCGCCGCCGCGCTGGTGCTGCGGCCGGAGCCCGTCGCGGGAGCGATGGCGGCGCTGTCGCTCCGGCATGTCGCCGAGCCGGCCCCCCCCGCGCCGCCGGGCGATGCGCTCGACAGTCTGGCCGAGGGCAACCCGGCCGCGCGCGCCCTGCCGCTGCTGCGGGCGATGGCGGCGCGGCGCGCGGCGCAGATCGACCTGCCGCTCACCGCCAACAGCCATCTCGCCATCGAGCTCGCCCCGTGCTGACCCGCGAGGCGATCGCCGCCCTCGTCCCGCACCAGGGGGCGATGTGCCTGCTCGACCGCGCCCTGGAATGGGACTCGACGCGCATCCTCTGCGAGGCGGAGAGCCATGCCGCGCCCGGCAACCCGCTGCGGCGCGACGGGATGCTGCCTGCCGTCTGCGGCCTCGAATTCGCGTTGCAGGCGATGGCGCTGCACGGCGCGCTCTCGGCCGGCGGGGCGCGGCAGCGGGCGGGCTTCGTCAGCAGCCTGCGCGACGTGCGGATGGCGACCGACCGGCTCGACACCATCGCCGGGCCGCTGCGGATCGAGGCGGTGGCGCTGGTCGCGGAGGACTCCGGCTTCATCTATCGCTTCGACATCGCCGGCGAGGGGCGCAGCCTGCTGAGCGGCCAGGCGGCGGTGATCCTGCCATGACGGCGCGCCGCGCCCTCGTCACCGGCGGGGCGAGCCCGATCGGCGCCGCCATCTCCCGCCGCCTCGCCGCGGCGGGGCACGAGGTGCTGGTCCATGCCCATGCCGGGCTCGGCCGGGCCGAGGCGCTGGCGGCGGAGCTGCGCGGCGCGGGCCACCGCGCGGGGGCCTTCGCCGCCGACATCACCGACATGCCGGCTACCGCCGCGGCGCTCGAGGCGCTGCTGGAGGGCGGCCCGATCCAGATCCTCGTCCACAACGCCGGCACGCATGACGACGCGCCGCTCGCCGGGATGAGCGAGGCGCAGTGGCGCGGCGTCATCGACGTGTCGCTGAACGGCTTCTACGCCGCGCTCCGCCCGCTGATCCTGCCGATGATCGGCACGCGCTGGGGGCGCATCATCGCCATCTCCTCGATCAGCGGCATCATGGGCAACCGGGGCCAGGCCAACTACGCAGCGGCCAAGGCAGGGCTGATCGGTGCGGTGAGGACGCTCTCCCTCGAATACGCCTCGCGCGGCGTCACGGCGAATGCGGTGGCGCCCGGCATCATCGAGAGCCCGGCCGTCGCCGCCGCCATGCCGCGCGAGCGCATCGCGCAGATCGTCCCGGCCAAGCGCGCCGGGCGGCCGGAGGAAGTGGCCGACCTCGTCGGCTTCCTCGCCTCGGACCAGGCCGGCTACATCACAGGCCAGGCGATCGCCATCTCCGGCGGGCTCGGCTAGCCAGGACCTCCGGATCGCGGATCGGGGCCGGCCGCGTGATCCAGGCCCCCGGCCGGTTCGGCCTCCGGCGATCAGGCGCGGGTATTTGTTTCGATTACGAAATCGATAAGCCGCTTGCAGGAGCTTTGGGCGAGAGGTGCGTCCGCCGCGCCACGGGCCCGGCGCAGGCCATGCCGCGCCCGTGATTTCAGTGGACAGCGGAGCTCTCGATTTGTTGTTGTCATATATGCTCTGGAAGGGAAAAACCCTGTGTCGCTTGGCATTCTGAACCGTTCCAAGGATGGCAGCCCGACGCCCGAGGCGCCGGCGAAGCCGCGCGAGGCCGATACGGGCATCCCCGTCTTCCGTGCGGCCGGCAACAAGCCGCCGAACGCCTCCGTCCACCCGGACGCGGCCACCCCTGCCGTGGTGCCGGAGCCGATCGACCTGCGCACCCTCGTTGTCGGCCGCGGCATCCACCTGCGGGGCACCGTCGCCGATGCGGAGCGCCTCGTGGTCGAGGGCACCGTGGACGCGACGATGGACGCGACCGAGCTGATGGTCGCCGCCGGCGGCACCTTCCGCGGCGAGATCACCGTCGATGTCGCGCATGTCGCCGGGCGCTTCGAGGGCTCGATCACCGCGCGCAAGCGCCTTGTCATCCGCGACACCGGCATCGTCAGCGGCACCGCGCGCTGCCACCGCCTCTCGGTCGAGGAGGGCGGGCAGCTCTCGGCGCAGATGGAGATGCTGGGCGAGGCGCCGGCCAGGCGCGCCTTCCAGCCGGAGCCCGCCGTCCAGGTCGGCGACTGAGCCACGCGGCCGGGCACGCCCGGCCGCATGCCAGGGGAGGCGGGGGATGCCCGCCTCACCCCGCCGCCGGGCCGGCACGGTGCCGCCCCGGCCTGTTTCGAGCCACTGGTCATCGCCCCGTTTTTCCCGCTGCGACGAGAGCCTCCGATGACCACCACCACCGGCAAGATGATGCATGTCGCGGCCTGGGGCGTGACGGCGCTGGCCAGCCTCTTCGTCCCGGCCGCCGGCTTCGTGCTGATGCGGCTGCAGGGGCCGGAGGCCTTCCTCGCCCTGCCGCCGCTGCACCTCTCGGTCATGCTGGCCGCGCTCTTCCTGCCGCCCTGCCTGCTGCTGCTGATCTTCACCTGGCTGACGCAGCGGATCGAGCTCGGCACGCTGACCGCCAACCTGCTGCGCCAGACCACCATCTTCTGCAACCAGCGCGCCCTTTCCGAGACGCTGGTGGAGGAGGTGCGGGCGCAATCGGCGCTGCTGCAGGAACAGCTCCGCACCGCCGCCGCGGACCGGGTGACGGAGCGGCGGACGACGCAGCTGCTCTTCCAGGAGACGCGGCTGCTGCGGCTGACGGCGGAGTGGGGCCTCGTCGTCAGCGAGCTGGGCGGCATCCTCGTCGCCATGTGGCGGCTGATCCATGGCTGGACCGAGCCGGGGGCGGAGGCGCGCTACTCCTCCCTGCCGCCGCCGGAGGAGCTGCCGCTGCACATCCTCCGCATCCTGCCGGTGACGCCGAAGGAGATGGCGAAATACGACATCGACGAGCGCTTCATCCGCCAGGCGGCGCGCTACCGTGCCGTGTTCCAGGCCTTCCTCGAGCAGGTGCCGGAGAGCGGGCGGCTGTCGCGCACCGCCTTCCGCCAGCTCGTCTACGGTCAGCTCGACGCGCGGCTCGCCCTGCTGCCGCGGCCGAACCATGGCGAGATCATCGAGCCGGAGACCCTGGCGGCGGAGCCCTACCCCGAGCAGGACAGCCTGATCGACTAGGGCCGCCGCCGGCGCGCCATGCCCGGCCGGAGACGCTCCGGATCGGCGACCGGTCGCATGGTCCGGACCGCCCGGCGCTCGGCCCGGGCAGCGAGATGTGCCGGCTCAGCCCTGCGCGCCCGACTGCACGACGATCGCGTTCTGCAGGTTGCGCACCCAGTTGTTGTAGTTCCGGTGGATGGTGCTGCCGGTGTAGTCGAGATTGGTGCTGGTGACGTAGCGGATGCTGAAGCGGCGCGTGTCGTATGGAATCTCGACCACCGCCTGGTGGCTGCGGATGTTGAGCGTGCCGCGCATCAGCCCCGGCCCCTGGTCCTGCATCACCCAGCCGAGGCCGGCGCCGGCCCGCCTGATCTCCGCGGCGCGCTGCGCGAGCGTGGCACGGCCGATGAACTCGCCGCTGCCCTCCTGGATCGGGGTCGGCCGCGCGCAGGCGGCGAGGGCGAGGATGGTGCCAAAGGCAAGCAGGCGTCGCTGGATCATGGGCAAAGGCCTCCCGTGTTTCCGACCGCCGGAGGCTAGCGCGGCGCCGTTGGCCTTGCCACCGCACGGGGCGCGCCATATCCCGATCTCCCTGCCGAACGGAGCTGCCGCACCGATGTCCGCCTCCCTCCGCGTCCTCGTCGCCTTCTGCCTGATCGGCGTGGCGGCCTGCCAGAGCCGGCAGCCGGCGACGCGGGCCGGCGAGGCGATCGACCGCGCCGGCACGCGGACGGGCCAGACGCTCGGCCGGGCGGCGAACTCCACCGGCAATGCGCTGGAGCGCGCCGGCACATGGATGCAGCGGCGCACCGAGTGAGCCTCTCCCGCCGCCTCTGCCTGCTCGGGCTGCTCGGCGCCGCGGGCTGCACGCCGGTGGTGATGCCGGCCGGCCGGCCGGCAGGGGACCCGGCCTTCGGCAACAAGGCCTTCGTCACCGCCGATGGCGCGCGGCTGCCCTATGTCTCCTGGATGCCGGAGGGCCAATGGGAGGGGCGGCCGCGGGCGATCCTCCTCGCCCTGCATGGCTTCGGCGACTACTCCTTCAACTTCTTCGAGATCCCGGCGCCGCTCTTCACCGAGCAGGGGGTCGGCGTCTTCGCCTATGACCAGCGCGGCTTCGGCGCGGCGCCGCATCGCGGCTACTGGCCGGGGACGGCGACGCTGGCTGGCGATGCCGCCGCCGTCGCCCGGCTTCTGGCGGCGCGCTACCCGGGCGTGCCGGTCTTCCTCGCCGGGGAGAGCATGGGCGCCGCCGTCGCCCTGGTGACGATGACGGAGGCTGAGCCGCCGCCGGTCGCGGGCGTGGTCCTGCTGGCGCCCGGCGTGCGCGGCCGCGCCGCTATGGGCGAGTTCGCCTGGAAGACGCTCGAGATCGCGGCGCATGCCATCCCGGCCGTCGGCTTCAGCGGCTCCGCCCCCGGCTTCACGCCGACCGACAACGAGGAGGCGATGCGCCGCTGGGGGCGGGACCCGCTGACGCTCCGCACCTTCCGCGTCGACCTCGTCTATGGCCTGGTCGACCTGATGGACCGCGCGCTGGAGGCGGCGCCGCGGCTCCGGGCGCCGACGCTGCTGCTCTATGGCGGAGAGGATCGCATCGTCCCGCAGGGGCCAGTGCGACGCCTGGTCGGCGCCTTCGACCCGGCAGCGCCTGCCCGCCTCGGCTTCTACCCGAAGGGGCACCACCTGCTGCTGCGCGACCGGGAGCGGGCGGTGGTCGCCCGGGACATCGTCGCCTGGATGGAGGAGCCGGCCGAGCCGCTGCCCTCCGGCGCGGAGGCCGCGGGCCGCGCCTGGCTGGCGAAGGCGGGCTGACTACTCCGCCGGGGCGAGGGCCGGCGGCGGGCCCTCCTCCACCATCTTCGGCCCGAGGCCGACGCGGTGCAGGGCGGAGAGGGTGTGGTAGACCGCCTTGAAGCTCAGGATCGGCACCGCCGCGCGCCACGAGCCCCGCAGGTTGCCGGCGAGCATGTTGATGATGCCGTCGCGCATCCAGAGCGTGTTCTTCGGCGCCATGAAGAGCGAGCGCATCACCGGGTCGTTCACCCGGTAGATCAGCCAGGAGATGCGGTCCATCGCCCGCGCCAGCTCGCGGTTGGTGCGCTCCGCCATGCGCTGGCCGCGCACCGGGTCGTCGAGCCAGCGATGGGCGGTCTGCGCGCCGAGCTCGCCGGCGGTCATCGCCATCAGCACGCCGGTGGAGAACATCGGGTCGACGAAGCCGTAGGCGTCGCCGATCATCAGGTAACCCTGGCCGTTCCCCTGCCGCGCGCGGTAGCTGTAATTCGCGGTGGCGTAGATCTCGGAGGCGATCTCGGCATTGCGCATCCGCGCAGCGACCGTCGGGCTGGAGGCGATGCGCTGGAGGAAGAGGTCCTGCGCGCTGCCCTGCCGCCCCTTCCAGGCCGACTGGTTGCCGACGAAGCCGACGCTCATCACGTTGCCCGGCAGCGGGATCAGCCAGAACCAGCCATCCTCGGCGAGGTGGATGCTGATATAGCCGTCGAGCTCACCCTCGCGCCGCTCGACATTGCGGAAATGCGCGTAGCAGGCGGCAGTGTTGTTGTACTTGTTGCTCGTCTTCACCTTCAGCCGCCCGGCGAGGAAGGTGTCGCGCCCGGAGGCATCCAGCAGGTAGCGCGGGCGGAAGGTGAGCGCCTCGCCGCCCGGCCCCTCGGCCGTCACCGTCGCGCGCTCCCCGGGGGGGGCGAACTGGATGTCGGTGACGCGGGTGCGCTCCATCGTCGCCGCACCCAGCCGGCCGGCATTGGCGAAGAGCAGCCTGTCGAAGTCGGCGCGCCGCACCTGCCAGGCATGGGTGCGGTTGCGGTCCAACGCCAGGGCGAAGGGGAAGGCGCAGCTCCGCCCCGTGCGGTCGGATACGAATTCGGCGCCGGGCTTGTGGACGCCGATGCCGCGCACCTGCTCCAGCACGCCGAGGCGCTCGAGGATGTCGAGGTTCCGCGGCAGCAGGCTCTCGCCGATATGGAAGCGTGGATGGCTCTCCTTCTCCACCAGCGTCACCTGCCGGCCCTGCCGGGCGAGGAGGGCGGCAGCGGTGGAGCCGGCGGGGCCGCCGCCGACCACGAGGACATCGGGCTCGAGTACGTCTTGCATGCGGACGAGATTTCCAAGGCTGGACGGGCAACGTCAAGTCATCCGGCGATCACGCCTCTCCGGCAGGGACCTTGAGCGCCCCGGCCAGCCGGCGGGCGAGGCCGAGCCAGTGCGCCTCCTGCGCGGCCGCGTCGGGCGACTCCCGCACCGCCCTGGCGACGGCATCGGGCAGCAGCCGCACCAGGGCGGCGAGCATGCGGCGGTCGCGCTCCTGCGGCAGGCGGTCGAGCAGGTCGCCGGCGAGATCCGCCTCCCGCACCAGCAGGTAGGGGCCCCAGCCATCCGCCTCCGTCCCCGGCCAAGTGGAGAAGAGGCTCGGCCAGCCCTCGCGGGTGCGGAACTCCAGCACGGGCCCCTCGCCCCGCTGCGCGATCTTCACGCGCAGCGCCGGCCAGCGCCAGGGCCCGTCGCTGACCCCCTCCAGCCAGATGTCGAGGTGGCGGTAGCCGCCATCCGGGGTGGCGAAATACTCCTGCAGCCGGGTCAGCGCGACATGCGGCCCGGCCCGGTCCGCCAGCGGGCTCGCCGGCGTGGCGGCGATGCGGCGGACGGCGGCGGGCGCGGCCGGCACGGGCTCCGCCGGCGGCGGGGCCGGCAGCGGGTTCGCCGGCTCCAGCCGCGGCGGGGCGCCGAGGGTGCGGAAGCCGAGCAGCTCCGACCATTCGACCCGCAGCGGCTGGCCCGGCCGCCTGCCGGCATGGCGCAGCACCAGCACCGCCGCCGCGTTGCGCGGCCCGTCGGGCGGCAGGGCGAGGGGGATCAGCAGCGGCCCGCCCTCCGGCGGCGGCTTGCGCCAGCCGCTCCAGCGCGCCTCCGGCGCATCCAGCAGAAGGTCGGACTCGAGTCCCGCCGGCGCGCCTTCCGGCTGGAGCCAGAGCGCCGCCTCCAGCAGGCCGGGATCGCCGCGCGCGACCACGACCTCCGCCTGCAGCAGGTCGAGCCCGTTGACCGGCACCACGGGCAGGGCGATGGCCAGTTGCCTGCCCGCGCCGAAGCTCGCCAGCAGCCGCGGCGCCTCGCTGCCGAGCGCCACCCATTCCACCTGCCCGACCGGGAAGCGCGCCGCCTCCCAGACCTGGGCCGGAAGCCGCATCGGCACGCCGGGCCAGGCGAGCTCCAGCCCGATCGCCTCGGCATCCCAGTGCAGCGGCACGGTGAAGCGCCGGCCGAAGGGCGCGGTCCACAGCCGCAGCGCGAGGCCGCGCTCCAGCGCCCGCCCGCCCCTCACCGCCAGCGCCCGCTCCGGCGCCGTCACCCCGGCCTCGAGCGAGAGGGCGAGGCTGTCGCCGGCCTCGAGCTCCGCCGCGATGTCGAGGCAGGCCGTCTCGCGCACCGGGCCGATGGGGCCGGGCAGATCGAGCACCAGCCAGCCGGGCAGCAGCGCCTCGCCCGGCACCAGCCAGGCACCGTGGACCCGGCCGCTCTCCGCGCCGTAGAGCCGCAGCCGGAGCAGCCCGGCCGGGCCGACATGCGCCTCCTGCACATGCAGGGCGACGCTCGCCACCCCGTCCAGCCGCAGGCCGAGCACCTGGCCGGCGGCCAGCCGCCCCTCCTCGGCAGGCACCGCCTCGCCGGCCGGCGCGGGCTCCAGCCCCAGCACCTGAGTGAGCGAGGCCGGCGCGCCCTGGCGGCTGCCATGCTGGATCAGCGAGACGATGGCCTCGCGGCTCTCCTCCGCCTCCCGCCGGGCGGCGGCGAGGGCGCGATGCAGCACGGCAGTCGCCGCGGCCTGGCGGGCGAGGGCGGCGAGGGCAAGGCGGGCAAGCTCCGGCAGCGCCGCCATGGGCTCCGCCGCCTCGATCACCGGCGGCAGCTCCGGCTCGGCGGCGGACCACCAGGCGAGCAGCGGCGCGGCCGCCGTGGCATCCGGCGTCAGCAGGGCGAGGACCGGGGCCGGCGGCACCGGCACCGGCTGCGTCGCCAGCTCCGCCGCCGTGCCCGGGCGATGCAGGCGGAGGCTGCCGCCGCGCATCGCCACCTGCCAAGCGGAGAGGCCCGGGAGGGCGAAGGGGGCGAGCTCCACCCCCTCCAGCGCCAGCAGCAGCGGGCTGCCGTCATAGAGGCCGGCGAGATCAGCCGGGGCGATCAGCAGGGTCATCCGGGCAGCCCTTGCACCGGCACCAGCCGGTCGAGATGGTCGAGGAAATCCTGCATCCGCACCGGCCATCCGCCCCCCGCCTGGCGCGCGGCCGTGGCGGTGGAGATGCCGGCGAGCAGCGCCCGGTCGGCCGAGAGCCGCGCCAGGATGTCGATGAAGCCGGCGACGATCGCCTCCTCCGTCTGCCGGTGCGGGACGAGGAAGCCGTCCTCGCCGTGGCGGATCACCTCCGGCACGGCGCCGACATCGGTGGCGATGACGGCGCAGCCCATGCGCTGCGCCTCCAGCACCACCAGCGGCACGCCCTCGAAGCGGGAGGGCAGGACGAGCACGTCGGCCCAGGCATAGAGCGCATCCAGCGCGTCCGGCTCGAAGACCGGCGGCTCGACCGGCAGGCCAAGCTCCGGCTGTGCGGCATCGGCCAGCACCGCCCGCCCCACTGCGCGCCAGCGCAGGCCGAGCGGCGCGCTGCGGCCGATGATGGCGGCCAGCCGGTCGAGCCCCTTCTGCCAGTCCATCCGGCCGAGGAAGAGCACCTGGAGCGGCCGGCGGCGCTGCCGCTGCCGGGCGGCCAGGGCCGCGGCGATGCCGGAGGGCCGCGTCGGGTAGCCCGGCGCATTCTCGACGAGGTGGATCTTCCGCGCCGGGATGCCGGCGCCGATGCACCAGTCGCGCAGCTGGCGGGAGATCACCATGATGCCGTCATAGGCATGCTCGTAGGCGGCCTGGACATGCGGCGTGCCGCGCGGCTCGCCATGCGGCCCGTGCTCGATCAGGTGCAGCCCGCCGAAGACGCGGACGCCGAGCCGGCGGAGCGGCGCCATCAGCGCCTGGCCGGCGAGCGAATGGACGTTGATCAGCACGTCGAGCCCGGCCAGCACGCCGAGCACGTCCCGCGCCGCCTGCGAGCCGCCGAAGTGCGAGACGCCGGCGCCGAAATAGCCGCCCTCCCAGGAGACGGCCGTCTCGCCCAGCCCCTCGAGCAGCATCACCGTGTCGAAGGCGCCGGCGAAATCCGCGCCGCGGTCGATCCGCCCCTCGCCCAGCACGACCAGATGCGTCCGCCAGCCGCGCCGGCACAGGGCCGCAGCCTGGTTGAGGATCACCTTCTCCAGCCCGGCGAAGGCGAAGAGCGGCAGCAGGAAGCCGATGTCGCGCATCCGCGGCCGGGGCAGGCGCGGCAGCAGCCGGCCGATGCCGAGCGCGGCCTCGGCATCGGCCGCGATCTGGCTGCGCGGCGGGCGGTAATCGCGCTTCCAGTGGGCGGGCAGGCCGCTCCGCCGGCGGCGCAGGCGGGCGAGCGCCGCCACCTCCAGCAGCAGCAGCCGCAGCGGCAGCGGGCTGGCCAGCGGGCCGGGCACCGGCAGGCGCAGCCGCAGCAGGGCGGTGATGGGCTGCGGCGCCGGCCCCTGCAGGCTCTCGATCCAGGCCGGGGAAGGGTCGTCCGCCGCCGCCCACAGCACCCGGCTCTGGGCGAAGACGAGCGGGGCCGAGGCCAGATGCCCGGCGGCGCTGCCGGGGTGCTCCAGCGCCAGCATCGGCGCCTCGGTCGGGACGATCTCGAGCGCGACGACATGCGCGTCCCGCAGCAGCCGCTCGGCCCACCAGAAGACCATGTGCAGCACGCCGGCGCGGCCCAGCAGGCCGAGCACCGGCGCCTCGGTGAAGCAGAGGATGTCCGGGTGGTGGCAGGCGCTCGGCTGCTCCATCGCCTCGAGCATGCGCTCGCGCGCCCGGCTCGGCGGCAGGCCGGTGCCCGGCTCCGCCGGGTCGAGGACGAGTCGGACCCGCCCCTCATCCGGCATGTGCAGGGCGAAGCGCGGGGCTTCCGCCGCCTCCGCCGCCAGCAGCCGCTTCGGCGCGAAGAGCCCGGCATGCTTGCGCTGCATCAGGCCGAGCAGCAGCGGCCGCAGCCGCTCGGAGGAGGAGAGCATGCTCTCCGGCCGGCGCCGGTAGCGGAAGCCGGCATGCGGCAGGTGCTGGCCGCGCCAGCCGCGGGCGGCGGCGGCGGCGGCGGCGGCGGCGGCGGCGGCGGCGAGCCAGAAGTCCCAGTCCTCGAACCCGTCCCGCATCGCCTCGTCGAAGCGGAGCCCGGCCTCGGCCATCTCGCGCCGGATGACGCTGCCGGCCTCGCAGTAGTTGCAGGTCAGCAGCTGCAGCAGGGAGAAGGCGCCGCCGGTGGTCCAGTGCTCCTGCCCGCCGAATTCGTCGATATCCGGATAGACCCAGCCGATCCCGGGCGGCGCCGCATCCAGCGCCGCCACCGCCCGCGCCAGGTAGTGCGGGTGGAGCCGGTTGTCGGCATCGAGGAAATGCAGCGCGCGGCAGCCGGGGAAGGCGGCGAGGGCGAAGTCGATGCCGGTGTTGCGCGCGGCCGACAGCCCGCCATTCGCGCGGCGCAGCAGGAAGACCCGGCCGGGATGCAGGAGGGCGAAAGCGAGGGTGGTCTCCGCCGTCTCCGGGAAGGGGCAGCCGTCATCGACGACGATGGCGGCCGCCGCCGGCCCGCCCTGCTGGTCGAGGACGGAGAGGAGGGCCTCTGCCAGCAGGCCAGGCTGGCGATAGGCGGGAATGACGACCGCGACCTCGACGGCGGCCGTCCAGCTCGTCTCGGCAGGGCGATGCACGGTCCGCGTCTTCGGCGTCATCTGCATCGATCGGCATCCGCTCGAAGACGTTCAGGCCAGGGCGCCTCGTCACGCCTCCGCAAGAAGAGCGCGAAGAAGCACGAAATACCGGGCAAGCATGTTGCCCGCGTCGTATTGCCTCGCGTCTGTCTCGGCGAGGTCGATCCGGGCTGCGAAATTCGTCGATTGCCTTAGTATCACAGAGACGTGAGCCGTCAAGTCCAGTATTGATTATGTATCCACGACAAAGGCTGAGGATTTGGCCGCCTCTCCGCGGCATTCGAGCGCCGCGGCGGTGGCGACCACCGGACAGCGCCGCGCCGCCGCTTCCAGTGCAATGAGCGGGCAGCCCTCGAGGCGTGAGGGCAGCACCAGCGCATCCGCCGCCAGCAGCCAGTCGCCGACATCCTGCACGGCGCCCCGCAGGCGCAGCGGGCCGCCGGGCCGGGCAGCCGGATGCGCGGCGAGCATCCCGGCCAGCGGCCCGGCGCCGAGCGCGACCAGCGTGGCGCCGAGTTCCTCCCCCAGCCGCTCGGCGAGCGCCGGCAGCAGGTCGGCGCCCTTTTTCTCTTCCAGCCGCCCGGCGAAGAGCACCAGGGGCGCTTCCGACCCGAGGCCGAGCGCCGCCCGCCGGCCCAGGCGCTGCGCCGCGCGCCGGGCCGGATCCTCCGGCGGCGCCGCGACGCCGTTCGGCACCACCGCCACCTGGCCGGGCGCGAGGCCGAACAGCGCCTCCACCCGCCCGGCGACCGGGGCGGAGACGGCGGCCCATGCGAGCGGCGCGGCGAGCGCCGGGCGCAGCAGCGCGGCCGGCACCGGCTCCGGCTCGCGCGGGGCGAGATGGGCGATGGCGAGGCCCGGCAGCCGCGCCTCGGCCAGGGCGTGCTGCAGGCCGAGGCCATGGCTCGGCCAAGGCAGCGGCAGCAGCGCCGCCTCCGGCGCATGCGCGGCGATCAGCGCCCGGGTCGCCGCGGCCTGGCGGGCGGCATTGGCCTCCGGCCCCTCCGCCTCGCGCCAGCCGATGGGCGCGGCCACCGGCGCGATCGGGCGCACCAGCGGGGCGAGGCCGGGCAGCAGGGCGGGTTCGGCGGCGATGGTGACCTCGACGCCGGCCTCGGCCACTGCGAGGGCCAGGGTGGCCGTATGCCGCTCCGCCCCGCCGATGTCGGCAGAGGGCAGCAGCACCAGCAGCCGCTGCAGCCGGCGGACCGGTGCCGTCATGCGGGTTGCAGCACCAGGAGCTGCGCGGCGCCATGCGCCCGCTCGGCGAGCAGCGTGAAGCCCGGCGGCGGCGCGGCGGCGCCCGCGGCGTATTCGGCGCAGATGATGGCCCCGGGCGCGATCCAGCCGGCGGCGCCGAGCGCGGCGAGGGCCGCGTCCATTAACCCCTCGGCATAGGGCGGGTCGAGGAAGAGCAGGCTGCAGGGCGAGGACGCGCGCGGCGGCCGCGTCGCGTCGGCGGGGAGGATGGTGCAGCGCGCCTCCTCGCGGCAGGCGGCGACATTGGCCCGCAGCGCGGCGAGCGCCGCCCGGTCAGTCTCGAGGAAGCTGGCGCGGGCGGCGCCGCGGGAGAGCGCCTCCAGCCCGAGCGCGCCGGTGCCGGCAAAGGCGTCGAGCACCGCAGCACCCTCCAAGCGCTCCCGCCCGGCCCAGGGGGCATGCCAGAGCATGTCGAAGAGCGCCTGGCGCACCCGGTCGGCGGTCGGGCGTGTCGCCATCCCGGCCGGCGCGGCGAGGCGCCGCCCGCGATGCCGGCCGGCGATAATTCTCACCCCTCCGCGACCCTCGGCGCAGACCGCCGGCGCGGCGCCTCTTCCTCCTTCAGGCCGAGCTGCTCGCGCATCACCTTGGAGTTCACCTCCTCCACCGCCCCGGCCGGCAGGGCGCCGAGCTGGAAGGGGCCGTAGGAGACGCGGATCAGGCGATTCACGCTGAGGCCGAGATACTCCATCACCCGCCGGATCTCGCGGTTGCGCCCCTCCTGCAGGGCGACGGTCAGCCAGGCATTGGCGCCCTTGCGGCTGTCGAGCCCGGCCTCGATCGGCGCGTAGCGCACGCCGTCGACGACGATGCCGCTGCCAAGCGAGGCCAGCACCCCCTCGTCCACATCGCCGTTCACCCTGACGCGGTAGCGGCGGATCCAGCCGTTGGAGGGCAGCTCCAGTCGCCGCGCCAGCGCGCCGTCATTGGTCAGCAGCAGCAGCCCCTCGGAGGTGAGGTCGAGCCGGCCGACCGAGATCAGCCGCGGCAGGCCGGGCGGCAGCGCGTCGAAGACGGTCTTGCGGCCCTTCTCGTCGCGATGCGTCGTCACCAGCCCGTCGGGCTTGTGGTAGCGGAAGAGGCGCGTCCGTTGCGCGTTGGCGACGGGGCGGTTGTCGACCAGCACCGCCTGGCCGGGCTGAACGAAGGTAGCCGGCTTGCCGACCACCTTGCCGTCCAGCTTCACCCGGCCCTCGGCGATCATCCGCTCCGCATCGCGGCGGCTGGCCACGCCGGCGCGGGCCAGCCACTTGGCGATGCGCTCGCCACGCTCGCCATCCTCCTCCTCCGCCTCGCTCATCGGCGGCAGGCCGCGACGAAAGCGGCGAAGATCAGCGGGTCGGCCGGGTCGACGGCATATTCCGGGTGCCACTGCACGCCGAGGGCGAAGCGGTGGCCGGGATGCTCAAGCCCCTCCACAACGCCATCCGGCGCCACGGCGTTGACGCGCGCCCCGGCGCCCGGCGTGGCGACGGCCTGATGGTGCGCGCTGTTCACCGCCATGCGCGGCTTGCCGATGATGCGCGCGAGCAGCGTGCCCTCGGCGATGGCGACCTCATGCCCCGGCTCGTTGCGCGGGTTCGGCTGCTCGTGCTCGATCTCGGTCCGGATGCTGTCCGGGATGTGCTGGACCAGGGTGCCGCCGAGGGCGACCGCCAGCAGCTGCTCGCCGCCGCAGATGCCGAGCACCGGCATATCGCGCGCGAGCGCCCCGCGCGTGACGGCGAGCTCGAAGTCCGTGCGCCCCGCCTTCAGCGTGACCGTCGGGTGGGTGCTGCCATCGCCGTAGAGCGAGGGGTCCACGTCGAAGGCGCCGCCGGTGATGAGCAGCCCGTCGATCCGGTCGAGATAGGCCTCGGCCAGCTCGGCGTGGTGCGGCAGGGCGATGGGCAGCGCGCCGGCCTCGGCCAGGGCGGCGAAGTAGTTCTTGCGGAGCGCGTACCAGGGCAGCTTGGAGTAGCCGCCGGGCTCCTCCGCATCCAGGGTGACGCCGATGATGGGACGGGTGGGCATGGCGCTCTGCTAGACCTCCTGCATGGGGCGGGGCAAGCTCGCGCCATGCCCTCCCCGATCGAAATCGCTCTCGACGAGGCCCGCGCCGCCGCCGCGCGAGGCGAGGTGCCGGTCGGCGCGGTGGTGACGGATGCCGCCGGGGGCGTGCTCGCCCGGGCGGGCAACGAGGTGGAGGCGCGGCACGACCCCTCGGCCCATGCCGAGCTGCTGGCGCTGCGCGCGGCGGCCGCGGCGCGGCGCGGCAAGTTCCTCACGGACTGCACGCTGACGGTGACGCTGGAGCCCTGCCCGATGTGTGCCCAGGCGATCGGCTTCTTCCGCATCCGGCGCCTGGTCTTCGGCGCCTATGACCCGAAGGGCGGCGGCGTCGAGCATGGCGCGCGGATCTATGCCACCTCGTCCTGCCATCATGCGCCGGAGGTGGTGGGCGGCCTGCGCGAGACGGAATGCGGCGCCGTGCTGCGTGGCTTCTTCGCGGCCCGTCGGTGAGTCAGGCCTTGGCGGAGGGGGCCGGGGCCTCCGGCTGCGGTTGCGCCTCGGCTTCCGAGACCTCGGCCTGCGGGGCGTCGTTGCCGGCCGTGGCCGTGGACACCGCGGCCGCGCTGGCAAGGCCGGCCGAGAGGAGGATGCGCCGCAGGAAGTCTCCCCAGGGATCGGTGCGCTTCTCCATGCGCCTCATCTCCCCGCCGGGCCGGTGCAGCGCGCAGCCTGTCTGCGTGGCATCTCTGGTCTCCTGCATCCGTGGGGAGAATGCCTGGTGGTTGTGTCATGATAACGGCAAAGTAGAAACCAAGTGTATCCCGAAGCTTGACCGGCGCAGTTCAGGCCGTCACGAAGCGGTGATGTTTCATTACCGGATATTTCTGAAGGGGAAGAAAAGATGATCCGTCGCCGCGCGCTGCTCGCCGCGCCCCTGCTTGCGCCCGGCGCGCTCCGCGCGCAGGAGGCGCCCTGGCCGGCCAGGCCCGTGCGCATCCTCCTCGCCTATCCGCCGGGCGGCAGCACCGATGTGCTGGCGCGCGCGCTGGCCGAGGCGCTGGCCGCCGCCATCCCCGGCAGCAGCTTCGTCGTCGAGAACCGGCCGGGCGGCGCCGCCGTCGTCGGCACCCAGGCGGCGGCGGTGGCGGCGCCGGATGGCTACACGCTGAGCCTCGGCAACAACCAGACCCATGCCGCCAACGCGGCGATGGTGCGGGACCTGCCCTACCGGCCCGTAGAGGATTTCGCGCCGATCGGCCGGCTGGCCGAGGTGCACCACGCCCTCGTCGTGCCCGCCGCCTCGCCCGCCCGCACGCTGGCCGAGCTCACCGCACGCGGCAAGGCCGGGCGCCTGACCTATGCCTCCTCCGGCGTCGGCTCGGCGAGCCATGTGATCGCCGAGAGCTTCGTCCGCCGCGCCGGGCTGGAGGCGACGCACGTCCCCTACCGCGGCGGTGCCCAGGCGACCACCGACACCATCGCGGGCGTCGTCGACTTCTTCGTCTCCACGTGGCCGCAGGTGATGGTGCTGGTGAAGGAGGGACGGCTGCAGGCTCTCGGCATCGGCGCCCCGGCGCGGCTGCCAGACTTCCCCGACGTGCCGAGCTTCGCCGAGGCGGGCACGCCCCATATGGCCGTCGACGCCTGGTTCGGCCTTTGGGCCCCGGCGCGGACGCCCTCCCCGGTCGTCGACCGGCTCTCGGAAGCGCTGCCCCGCATCCTTGCCGAGCCGGCCATGGCGGCGCGGCTGGCGACGCTCGGCTTCACCCCCGCGCCGCTGCGGGCGGCGGAATTCGAGGCCTTCCAGAAGGCGGAGGTCCAGCGCTGGCAGGCGCTGGTGGAACTGACGGGCATCCGGCTGGACGGGTGATCCCCCGCCGCTTGCCGGCAGACGTTATGTTATACTATAACATATTCCATGCCCCTGCTCTGCGAAACCTATGCTCCGGCCCGGACGGGCAGCCTGGAGGCGTGGAGCGTCTTCGGCGCCCGGTTGGACGCGCTCGGCGAGATCACCCGCCCGGACGTGAACCTGGCGGTCTGGAACCGCCCGCTGCCGCCCGGAATCGGGCCGGGCTGCGCCAGGCTCGCCGCGGCCGCGCCCTTCCGCGCGGCAGCCGAAGGCAGCCCGGAGGAGGTGGTCGCCGCCGTGGCGGACGTCCTGCCCGGCAACCCGCCCTTCGGCCTGCTGCTCGACCTGCATGAGCTGAGCCTCTGCTTCGCCCTGCTGACCGGGCATGAGACCGTGCAGCTCCGGCTCTGCGGCATCGATGGCGACAGCTGCAAGCGCTTCCATGCCGATGCCGTCGGGCTGCGGCTGCTCTGCACCTACCACGGCGCCGGGACCGAATGGCTGCCGCTGGCCGGCGCCGCCGCGGCCCGTGGCCTGGGCGGCGCGGCCCCGCCCGCGAACCGGCTGCCGGCCGGCGCCGTCGCCCTGCTGAAGGGCGAGGGCCTCGCCCCCGCCCGCGGCTGCGTGCACCGCTCGCCGCCACGCGGGCCGCGGGACCCGGCGCGGCTGCTGCTCGCCATCGACGAGCCGGGGCGGATCCCGCTCTAGGCCTTCTTCTCCCAGCCCCGCGCGCCCTGCTGCCAGTAGGAGAGCGCATGCCCCGCCGCCTTGGCCGCGCTCCAGCGGCGGCGAGCCGCGGCGACGGCCTGCTCGTCAGCGCCGTCGAAGAGGTCGAGCACGCGGTCGTACTCCGCGATCCGGGCGCTCTCCACCCCGTCCACCAGCACGAGGAAGCGCGCGCCGTTCGGCGCCGGCGCATCCTCCGCCGTCAGCCAGATCGGCTGCATGGCAGCATGGCCGCTCTTCGCCGTGCCATGCGGCAGCCAGTCGGGATCCGTCGATTTCCACAGCGCGTCGTCGAGCGCTGCCACCCGCTCCTCGCTGCTGCAGAGCACGAGCGCCCGCCCACCGGTGCCGAGCACGCGGCCGAGCAGCTTCGGCAGCGCCATCTCCAGCGGCAGGCGCGTCAGGTGGTAGAAGGCGACCTCCGCCATGTTAGTGCTCGAAATACATGGCGACCAGCGCATCGAGCAGCCGCGCGCCGAAGCCGCTCGGCCCGCCCGGGCCGAGCGCCGCCGCCTCCGCCCGGTCATCGACGCCTGCGATGTCGAGATGCGCCCAGGGCGCCGGCCCCGCGAATTCACGCAGGAAGGCCGCGGCATGGCAGGCATCCGGCTGGCGCCGCCCGCTCGCGCATTGCTTCAGGTCGGCGATGGCGCTGGCCAGATCCTCGCGGTGCCGCGCCCCGATCGGCATGGGCCAGAGCGGCTCGCCGACCGCCTCCCCCGCCGCCTGGGCCTGGGCCAGCAGCCGGTCATCCGTGCCGAACAGCCCCGCCCGGTGACGGCCCAGCGCAGTGACGATCGCGCCCGTCAGCGTCGCCAGGTCGAGCACCGCCTGGGGCTCGAAGCGCTGCGCGTAGTGCAGCGCATCGGCGAGCACCAGCCGGCCCTCGGCATCGGTGTCGATCACCTCCACCGTGCGGCCGGAGCCCATGCGCAGCACGTCGCCCGGCCGGTAGGCCGTCGCCCCTACCGCATTCTCGGCCAGCGCGAGGATGGCGATGGCAGGCGCCGGGGAGCGGCGGAGCGCAAGGGCCAGCATCGCCCCCGCGCAGGCCGCGGCGCCGGCCATGTCGGCCTTCATCGCCTCCATCCCCGCCGCGCCCTTGATGCTGATGCCGCCCGTGTCGAAGCAGATGCCCTTGCCGACGAAGACCACGGGCGCCGCCGCCACGCTGCCGCGCCAGCGCAGCACCGCGAGGCGCGGCGGGTTCTCGCTGCCGCCGCCGACGGCGAGCAGCCCGCCCAGCCCCTCCCGTGCGAGCCGCTTGCGGCCGAGCACGTCGACGGCGATGCCATGCTCCGCCAGCGCCTCCAGCCGCGCGGCGAAGGCGCGCGTGGTGAGGGCGTTGCCCGGCTCCGCCGACAGGTCGCGGGCGAGGAGGCAGCCACGCACCCCGGCCGAGGCCCGCTCCCAGAGCGGCGCCACCGCCTCCGGGTCATCGACCAGCAGGTTGAGCCGGCGCGGGCCGGGCTGGGGCTCCGCCCGGTAGCGGGTGAAGCGCCAGGCGCGCAGGCAGGCCCCGGCGGCGAGCGCGGCCGCATCCGCTGGCGCCAGCCCGCGCGCATCGATGCCGAGGCGCCGCGCCTCGCCCGCCGCAGCCGCGGCCGTGCCGCCCGCCTCCTCCCAGTCGAGCGCCCGGCGGGCGGCGCCGGTGCCGATGAGGATCATCCCCCGCTCCGGCAGCACCACCGCCTGGCCCGCCGCGCCGGTGAAGCCCGCCGCCTCCGCCGCCGCCCGCAGCGCGGCCGGCACGGCGGCGGCATCCGGCAGCGGCAGGGCGAGCGGCGCCCGCGCATCCTCGCGCGGCACCCGCCGCAGCTTCACCGTGAGCATGAAGCGGCGCTCAGCCTTCGTAATGCTCGGCGACCAGCCGGTCGAGCAGCCGCACGCCGAAGGCCGTCGCCCCCTTCGGTGCCGTCGGCAGGTCCTTGCCGCTCCAGGCCGTCCCGGCGATGTCGAGATGCGCCCAGGGCATCGGCCCCGCCTTGGTGTCGACGAAGCGCTGGATGAACTGCGCCGCGCTGATCGAGCCGCCCGGCCGCCCGCCCACATTCTTCATGTCGGCGATCTCGGACTTGATCTGCTTGTCATAGGCCTCGCCGAGCGGCATCCGCCAGCAGCCCTCGCCCACGGCCTTCCCGGCCGCCATGATCCGCCCGGCCAGCTCGTCGTCGTTGCTGAAGAGCCCGGCATGCTCGTGGCCGAGGGCGACGATGATGGCGCCCGTCAGCGTGGCGAGGTCGATCATGAAGCGCGGGGCGAAGCGTGTCTGGCAGTAGTGCAGCACGTCGGCCAGCACCAGCCGCCCCTCGGCATCGGTGTTGATGACCTCGACGGTCTGCCCGCTCGCCGTCGTCACCACGTCGCCCGGGCGCTGCGCGCTGCCGCTCGGCATGTTCTCGACGAGGCCCACGAGGCCGACCGCATCCACCTTCGCCTTGCGGCCTGCGAGCGCCGCCATCAGCCCGATGACGGCGCCGGCGCCGGCCATGTCCCACTTCATGTCCTCCATCCCGGGGGCGGGCTTGATGGAGATGCCGCCGGTGTCGAAGGTCACGCCCTTGCCGATGAAGGCGACCGGCCGCTGCGCCGGGGCCTTCTTGCCCTTGGAGGCGCCGTTCCATTGCATCACCACCAGGCGCGGCTCCTGCGCGCTGCCCTGCGCCACGCCGAGGATCGCGCCCATGCCAAGCTTCTTCAGCTCCTTCGGCCCCATGACCTCGACGGTGAGGCCAAGGCTCTCGAGCGCGCGGCAGCGCTCCGCCATCTCCGGCGGGTTGAGGATGTTCGGCGGCTCGGTCACCAGGTCCCGTGTCAGGAAGACGCCGTCGGCCACGGCGCGCAGCGGCGCCCAGGCCGCCTTCGCCGCGCTCGTCGCATCGGTCGTGACGGAGAGGCGCTCGAGCTTCGGCTTGTCTTCGTCCTTCTCCATGGTGCGGTAGCGGTCGAAGCGGTAGCTGCGCAGCAGCAGGCCCATGCCGAGCGCGGCGGCAACCGGCGGCGGCAGCGCCTCGGCCGCGACCACCGCCTCGCGCTCCGCCTGGATGAGGCCGTAGAGCGCGCCGCCGGCGGCCTCGGCGGCCTCGGCCGTGATCTCCTTGCCGAGGCCGATGGCGACGATGCGGCCCGGCCCCGGGGCGCCATCCGCGAGCGCCGGGGCCCAGATGGTGCAGCTCTGCCCCTTGCGGCCCTTGAACTTGGCCGCCGCAAACGCCCGCTGCACCGCCCCGCCCGTTGCCGCATCCACCTCCTGCGCGAGCCCGGCCAGGGCCTCCGCCCCTTCGCCGATGGGCAGCACCAACGCGCCATGGCGGGGCAGGACGGGCTTCACGAAAGCGATGTCGATCATGCGGCTGGGATTCCGGCGCTGGGGTTCAGTCGGGAAGGATAGCATCCTCCGCCGCTGGCGGGAGACGGGCCGGGCGGGTAAAGCTGGGGTCATGGACGATGCACTGCTGCTGGACCTCGCCGCTGGCCTCGCCCGCCGCGCCGCGGCCGCGATCGAGGCGGTGCGCCGCGCCGGCTTCGTGGTCGACCGCAAGTCGGACGAGAGCCCCGTCACCGAGGCCGACCGCGTGGCCGAGGCGCTGATCGTCGAGGGCCTGCGCGCCGCCCAGCCCGACATCCCCGTGGTGGCGGAGGAGGAGGTCGCCGGCGGCCTCGTCACCGCCGCCTGCCCGGCCTTCTGGCTGGTCGACCCGCTCGACGGCACGCGCGACTTCGCCAAGGGCCGCACGGAATACGCCGTCTGCATCGGCCTGGTGCGGGAGGGCCGCGCGGTGCTCGGCGCGCTGGCCCTGCCGGCGACGGGGGAGCTGTTCGGCGGAATCCTCGGCACCGGCGCCTGGAAGCAGGAGGGCGAAGCGCGCCGCCCCATCCGGGCCCGCCGCCCGCCGCCCGAGGGGCTGACCGTGCTCGCCAGCCGCCAGTACGCGGACGACCCGCGCATGGGCCCCTTCCTCGCCGGCCGGCCGGTGGCGGAGCGGCGCAGCGCCTCCTCCGCATTGAAATTCTGCCGGGTGGCGGAGGGCGCGGCGGATCTCTACCCCCGCTTCGGCCCGACCATGGAATGGGACTCAGCGGCCGGCCAGGCGCTGGTGGAGGCCGCCGGCGGGGCGGTGACGCTGGTCGACGGCACCCCGCTCCGCTACGGCAAGCCCGGCTGGCGCAACCCCGACTTCATCTGCCGCGGCGCATGACGGAGCGGCTGACCCCCGCCGCGCTGGACCGTGCCGCCGCCCTGCTGCGCAGGGGCGCGCTCGTCGCCTTCCCGACCGAGACGGTCTACGGGCTGGGCGCCGATGCGCATGATGCCCGGGCCGTCGCCGGCATCTTCGAGGCCAAGGGGCGGCCGCACTTCAACCCGCTGATCTGCCACTTCCCCGATGCGGAGGCCGCCTTCGCCGAGGTCCGCGCCGATGACCGCGCGCGCCGCCTTGCCGCCCGCTTCTGGCCGGGGCCGCTGACCCTCGTCCTGCCGCGCCGGCCGGAATGCCGCATCGACCTGCTGGCCGGCGCCGGGCTCGATACCCTTGCGGTGCGCGTTCCCGCCCATCCGACCGCCCTCGCCCTGCTGCGCGCCGCCGGCATCCCGGTGGCGGCGCCCTCGGCCAACCGCTCCGGCCAGGTCAGCCCGACGACGGCAGAGCATGTGCTGGCCAGTCTCGGCGGGCGGATCGCGGCGGTGCTGGATGACGGCCCCTGCGCCGTCGGCGTCGAGTCCACGGTGCTGGACCTGACCGGCGCCGGTCCGGTGCTGCTCCGCCCCGGCGGCGTGCCGGTGGAGGCGATCGAGGCCGAGCTCGGCCCGGTCGGACGCACCCTGCCCCTCTCGGCCGCGGCGGCGACGGCCTCGCTGCGCTCGCCGGGGATGCTGCTCTCCCACTATGCGCCCGGCCTGCCGGTGCGGCTCGGTGCCCGCATGGTCGAGGCGGACGAGGCGCTGCTCGCCTTCGGCTCAACCCTGCCCGGCGCCGCCGTGAGCTGGAACCTCTCCGAGGCCGGCGACCTGCGCGAGGCCGCATCCCGCCTCTTCGCCGGGCTGCGCTGGCTGGACGAGGCGGGCTCGGCACGCGGCTGCCGCGGCATCGCCGCCATGCCGGTGCCGGAGACGGGGCTGGGCGCCGCCATCAACGACCGGTTGGCCCGGGCCGCAGCGCCGCGCGGCTGACGCCCGCCGGCTATCGCTGCGCCACGTAATGGGCGATCTGCGCGATCTGCGCGTCCGTCAGCCCTTGGACGACGCCGTTCATCTGCGTGTCCGACCCGTGCCGCTTGCTGTCGCGGTAGGCCATCAGCGTATCCGCCAGGAAGTCTTCGCGCTGGCCCGCGATGTGGGGCACCTGGTTCTGCCCGGTCAGGCCCGGCAGGTGGCACACGCCGCAGCGCAGCTGCTCCGCCAGCGCCGCCCCGCCATCATAGGCGGCGGCATCGCGCGGCCCCCGGTCCGGCGGGGGCGCATGGGGCAGGGCCGCGAAATAGGCGCCCAGCTCCTCGACCTGCTGGTCCGTCAGCCCTTCGGCGGGCGCCTGCATCGCCGGCACGTCGCGCAGCCCCTCGCGGAAGAGCACGAGCTGCAAGGCGATGAACTCCGCCTGCTGCCCGGCCAGCGACGGGATCGCGGGCGTTGCCGAGATGCCTCGCTCGCCATGGCAGGCGCCGCAGTTGCGCTCCGCCACCAGCGCCGCCGCGGCGCTCTGCGCCGCGGCGGGCAGGGCAGGCGCCAGCAGCGCCAGCCCCAATCCCAGCCCCAGAACCCGCAAGCCGGTCACCGCTGGTAGGTGATGCGGTAGATCGCGCCGTTCTGCTCGTCGGAGACCAGCAGCGAGCCGTCCGACATCACCAGGACGTCGATCGGCCGCCCCTTGAAGCTGTTCTCGGCGGTGTCAAGCAGCCCCTCGAGGAAGGGCTCCACCCGCCCCTGCGAGCCGTCCTCGTTCAGCGCAACCGTCACCACGTCGAAGCCGCTCTTCACGTCGCGGTTCCAAGACCCGCGGCGCGCGACGAAGGCCCGCCCGCGATAGGCCTCGGGGAACATCGTGCCGGTGTAGAAGCGCATGCCGAGCGGCGCCGTATGCGGCCCGAGCATCGCCACCGGCGCCGGGAATTCCGAGCACTGGCGCCCGGTATGCCCGGGGTCCTGCCAGGCATTGCCGGAGCAATAGGGGAAGCCGTGATGCTCGCCCGGCCGCGACAGCCGGTGCAGCGTGTCCTCGGGCGATTCATTCCCGGCCCAGTCTCGGCCGTTGTTGGTGGCGTAGAGCACGTTGCTCCCCGGCTGCCAGTCGAAGCCGACCGAGTTGCGGATGCCATGCCCCATCACCTCGCGCCCCGACCCGTCGGGATTGTAGCGCAGGATCAGCGCATGGCGGTTCTCGTCGAAGGTGCAGACGTTGCAGGGCACGCCGACATTCATGTAGAGCTTGCCGTCAGGCCCGAAGGCGGCGAATTTCCAGCCGTGATGCGCCTCGGTCGGCAAGGCGAAGGCGTCCGTCAGCTCCACCGGCGCGGCATTCGGGTTCTGCGCGATGTTGTCGTAGCGCAGCACGCGGTTGATGGCGATCACGTAGAGCGCCCCGTCCCGCACCGCCACGCCGTTCGGGTTGTCGAGCCTCTGCGCCAGGACCCGCGTGCTGCGCGTGCCGCCCTCGTCCTTCACGGCATAGACCCGGCCGATGGTGCGCGTGCCGACATAGACCGTGCCGTCCTCGCCACGCGCCATCATGCGCGCCCCGGGCAGGCCGGAAGCCCAGAGCTCCGCCCTGAAGCCCTGCGGCAGCCGGATCGCATCGAGCGGGATGCGCTCCGCCGGCGTCGCCGTCAGCCGGGGCGCATGGGGTGCGAGCGGGCTGCTCGCCTGCTCGGCCAGGCGCCCCTGCGCCCAGGCGGGCGGAGTGGCCTGCTGGGCCAGCGCCGGAACCGTCAGGGTGAGGGACATCGCACCGGCCATAGCCAGGCGCCACGCAGCGTAGGGCGTCATCATTTCCTCCAGCTCGGCGCATGCGGCGCCTTGGCCTGGAGGCTATTGGCGGAAGCGGTGCAAGACAACGCACCGCATCGTTCCGTCACGATCAGGCAAGGCTGCGCCCCGGCAGCCCGATCGGGATGTTCTCCGGGCTGCGGCGGAAGCGGATGCGGATGCCCGGGCAGGGCGGGTCCGGCTCCGCATGGCCGAGGCGGCGGCGGGGCATGGCCTCCTCCCGCCTGCGCCGAGTCTGGCGCCGCGAGGACGGCCTTGACCATCGCCCGGGCCCTGCCTCATCTGCCCGGGATGGACCAGCAGAGCGAACTCGCCAAGGTGAAGGCCCGCATCCGGGCCCTCGCCGCCAAGACCGTCGAGCGCGGCTGTTCCGAGGCGGAGGCGATGGCGGCGGCGGCCAAGGTCGGGGAGCTGCTCGAGGTCTACGGCCTGTCGATGGGCGAGGTGGAGCTGCGGGAGGAGGCCTGCGTGCAGGCCCGGCTTTCCGTCCAGGGCCCGGGGCGGATCGCGCTGCGCTGGCTCTTCCCCTCCGTGCTTCGGCTCTGCGAATGCCGCGGCTGGACCGATGGGCGGGAGGATCTCGTCCTCTACGGCCTCGAGCCGGATGTGCAGATGGCGGAGTATCTGCTGCGCGTCATCGAGGGAGCGCTGGCCTTCGAGGAGGCGCGCTACCGCCGCAGCCCGGCCTACCGCGACAACCCGCTGCCCGGCCAGGCCATCCTCCGCAGCTTCCGCTACGGCTTCGCCGACCGGGTGGCGAAGCGGCTGGATGCCATGGCGGATGAGCGCCAGGCCGCCGCCGCGGCGCGGCAGGCGGCGGCCGTGACCGGCACCGCCCTGGTGCTGGCCAAGGAACGGAAGGTGGAGGAGGGCTTCCGCGGCCTCGGCATCCGCCTGCGCAGCGTGACCAGCACGGCGACGGTGCGCGACCGCAGCGCCTGGGGGGATGGCGCCGCAGCCGGCGGACGCGTCGGGCTGAACCGCCCCGTCGGCGCCGGCCCGGGCACCCGCCGCCTGGCATGAGCCGCGACGATGCCGAGGCCCGGCGCCTCTATGCCTGGGAGGACCGGGTGGTGGCGCCGCGCGACACCTCCCTCGTCCCCTTCGCGCAGCTGCAATCGCTGGTGGACCATGTCTGGGCAGCGGAAGGCCTGCGCTACCCGCCGCGCGTCAGGCCCCTGCCGCGCCAGGCGCGCCGCACCGTCGCCCGCGCCACGCGCCTCGCCATCGAGGCGCCGCCGGCGCTGCCGAGCTGGGTCCTGCTGCATGAGCTGGCGCATGCCATGACCAGCACGGCGGAGGGCGAGAGCGCGGGCCACGGCCCGGCCTTCGTCGGCCTCTATCTCCGCCTGCTGGTCCGCCACGCGCGGATGCCGGAGGCGGCGCTGGCCGCCTCGCTCCACGCGGCGGGGGTCGGGTTCGACCCCGCGGCGCGGCCGGTCTTCCTGGGCTAGGTCCGCCCGTAGGTATCCTCGAAGCGGACGATGTCGTCCTCGCCGAGATAGGAGCCGACCTGCACCTCGATCAGCGTGAGCGGGATCATCCCCGGATTCTCCATCCGGTGGATGCAGCCGAGCGGCAGGTAGATGCTCTCGTTCTCGCGCAGCAGCACGTTCTCGCCGTCGCGGTGGACGATCGCCGTGCCATGCACCACCACCCAGTGCTCGGCGCGGTGGAAGTGCTTCTGCAGCGACAATTTCTGTCCCGGCCGGACCTGGATGCGCTTCACCTGAAAGCGGTCGCCCTGGATCAGCCCCTCATAGCTGCCCCAGGGGCGGTAGATCCGGCGATGCTCCGTCGCCTCCTTCTGCCCGCTGCGGCGGAGCTGGTCGACCAGCCGCTTCACGTCCTGCGCCCGGTCGCGCGGCATGGCGAGCACCGCATCGTCCGTGGTGACGATGACGACATCCTTCAGCCCGACCACGCCGGTGAGGATGCCCTCCGACCGCACCAGGCACCCATCTGCATCGACCAGCGAGACCGGGCCGCTGACGACATTGCCGCGCCCGTCCTTCTCGCCGACCTCCCAGAGCGCCGCCCAGGAGCCGAGGTCCGACCAGCCGATATCCGCCGGCACCACCGCGGCGAGCGAGGTCTTCTCCATCACCGCATAATCGATGGAGATGGCCGGCGCCGCGCCGAAGGCCCCCGCGCCGAGGCGGACGAAGTCGAGGTCGCGCTTGGCCTCGGCCATGGCGGCGGTGACGCTGCGGACCACCTCGGGGGCGAAGCGCTCCAGCTCGGCGAGCAGCGTCGCGGCGGTGGCCACGAACATGCCGCTGTTCCAGAGGTGCCGGCCATCGGCGACCAGGTCGGCCGCCTTGGCCGCGTCCGGCTTCTCGATGAAGCGCTCGAGCCGCATGACGCCCGGCGCCTCGGCCAGCTCGGCGCCCGGCTCGATATAGCCATAGCCCGTCTCCGGCGCGGTCGGCCGCATGCCGAAGGTGACGATGCGCCCGGCCCGGGCCGCGACCACCGCCTTCTCCAGCGCCGCATGCAGCGCCGGCACGTCGGCGATGGCGGCATCGGCCGCCTTCACCCAGATCACGTCGTCCGGCGACTGCTCGGCGACCAGCAGGGCGGCGGCGGCGATGGCCGGGGCGCTGTTCCGCCCGGCCGGCTCGAGCAGGATGCGGGCGCCCTCGACCTTCGCTTCACGCAGCTGCTCGGCGACGAGGAAGCGGTGCGCCTCGTTGCAGACGACGACGGGGGCCGCGAAGCCCTCGCCCATGGCCCGGCCGGCCGTTTGCTGCAGCATGGTCTCGCTGCCGAGCAGGGCCCAGAATTGCTTCGGATACCCTTCCCGCGACAGCGGCCAGAGCCGCGTCCCCGTTCCGCCTGACAAGATGACCGGCACGATCGCCACGATGCTTCTCCGTCGTAGTTGCGGCGAGGTACACCGGAAAGATGGCCGGAAACAGGGCGAAGTTCAGGCGACCCTGAGGCCGCAATCGGCGAAGCCGGCGAACATGTAGCCGGCACCGCGCACGGTCTTGATGCAGTCCTGCTGGGTCAGGCCGAGCTTGCGGCGCAGCCGGAGCACGAGGTTGTCGACCGTCCGGTCCTCGGCGCGGAAGGGGCGGCGGAAGACGGCGCGGGCGATGGCGTCCCGGCTGATCGGCTTGCCGCGATGCTCCACCAGCAGGCACATCAGGTCATACTCGGCGGTGGTGAGGGCGCATTCGGACCCGTCCGGCCGCAGCAGCTGGCGGCGCTGGGGGATCAGCCGCCAGCCATCGACGCCGATGGCCGGCTCCGCTCGGACGGTGCCCCATTCCCCCCGCCGCAGCACCGCGCGGATGCGGGCGAGCAGGGCACGGTGTGGCAGGTCGCGGTCGACCAGGTCGTCGGCGCCGGCCTCCAGCACCATGATCTCGCTGAGGTCGTCGCCGCGCTTGGCCAGCATGATGCAGGGGATGACGGAAATCTCGCGGATGCGCCGCAGGGTCTGCAGCGCGCTGGCGGGTTTCTCGCCCTCCCCGAGCAGGATGAGGCTCGGCGGTCGGTTCGGCAGCCGGGCGAGGAGCGACTTAGGGTCCTGGTGCAACTCCGCCGGGATACCATGCTGATCGAAGAAACCCGCCAACTTCCGACCAAAACCGGCGTCCGTCTCGATGATCCCGAGCCCGAGCTGTTCCATGCCAATCCCCTACGGCATCCCCGCAGCCGCGAGCGACCCCGGCCGTCAATCAGCGATTGATGCGTTGTAATAGTGTGCAGCGCAGCACGACTTGTCACGTCCGAAATCTTATCCCGGGTTTCCTCAATGGACTGTTACTGAACCCCCAGTTCAACACGAAATCGTGAAAAACTACCCCAGGCTCGGCCGCCGGCCCGCTGCGATGGCGTCGATCAGCGCCAGGTGCTGCGGCAGGCAGACGCTGTCCAGGTCGTAATGCTCGACCACGGTGCGCCGCGCCGCCTCGCGCAGCGGGGCATAGGCGGCCGGGTCCGCCAGCGCCCCGACCACCGTTTCCGCCAGCTGGTCGGGGGCAAAGAAATCCACCAGCAGCCCGTTCCTCCCGTGCTCGATCACCTCCTGCACGGGGGCGGTGGCGGAGCCGATGACCAGGCAGCCGAGCGACATGCTCTCGAGCATCGACCAGGAGAGGACGAAGGGATAGGTCAGGTAGACATGGGCCATGCTGAGGCTGAGCAGGCCGAGCAGCGTCTCATGCGGCACCTTGCCGGTGAAATGCACCCGCGAGAGGTCCAGCCGCTCGCCGAGCTCGGCGAGCAGCAGGTCCTTCCAGTTCGCGGCATCGCGCGGCTTGCTGCCGTAATGCGGGTCCTCCCCGCCGACCAGGACGACCTGCGCCGCCGGCCGCCGCGCCAGGATCTTCGGCAGGGCGCGCATGAAGACATGGAAGCCGCGATAGGGCTCGAGCCCCCGCGCGACGAAGGTCACCACCTCATCCCCTTCGGCGAGGGTGCAGCCATCCGGCAGGGTGATCCGCACCCCGCGCCGCCGGCGGATGGCATGCGTGTCCACCCCCTCATGCACCACCGAGATCCGCGCGCGCGCCCAGTCGGGGAAGCGGCTGGCCTGCCACTGCGTCGGCGTCTGCCCCCAATCCGCCACCTGCAGCGAGACCAGATGGTTGGCATTCAGGATGCGCACCCGGCAGGCATCGTCCATCGTGATCTGCCCGGGCGGGTCGAAGCCGACATCGGCGCCGGTCGAGTGGTAGTAGAACTCCCAGTAGTAGAGCAGCTTCGTCTCCGGCCAGACGTCGCGGAGGAAGAGCCCCTCCCCCCAGCCCGGATGGCAGCAGACGACGTCCGGCGTGAAGCCCCGCTCCTTCAGGGTGAGCGCCGCCCGCGCCGCCTGCTGGCCGCGATAGACCGCATTCTCGAAGCGCCGGACGTAACGGTGCGTCTCCTTCGCCCCCGGATGCGGCGCCTTGTAGCGGAGGTGCTGCACCCCCGGCAGCGGCTCCCCCGGGTTCTCGCCGAGGCCGATCACCTGCATCCCCGGCCGCCGGGCCAGGGCGCGGGCGACATGGCGGTACTGGGCAGGGAAATTCTGGTGGACGAACAGCACGCGCATCGTTCGGTCGGTCCCATCGGCAGTCACGGGGGCGTGGGGCCCGCTCATGCCCGATCGGTGAGGCCAGGGCAAATGGCTCGCGCGGCCGTGCTGCACGAATGCGAGGGCCAGGCAACACCTAGCCCCGCCGGGCATTACGCCAGTGCATGGAAGCCGCGAGCCCCCGGACCGACTGGTCCGTCCTCTCCACCCTCCTCCGCCTGGCCCAGCGCGAGGGCTGGCGCGTGGAATTCGAGGCCGACCAGGTGCAGGTCTCGAACCGCCGGGCCCGGCCGGGAGTCATCATCCTGCCCTCCCGCCTCATCCGCCATGCGCGGGCGAGCGGCTGGCAGGCAGCCGTCGCCCAGGGCCGCATCGGCCTCCGCCACCCGGCGGTGCGCCAGGCGGTGACGCTCCGTCTCGCCGGGGACTAAGCTCCCGGACCCCGCCCTGGGCCCGGAGCCTCCATGACCGACAATCCCACCGCCTGCCTGCTCATCATCGGCAACGAGGTTCTCTCGGGCCGGACCCGCGACGCCAACCTGCAGTACCTGGCGACCCGCCTCGGCGAGCTCGGCATCCCGATGCGCGAGGCCCGTGTCATCCCCGACGTGCCGGAGACGATCATCGCCACGGTGAACGAGTGCCGGGCGAGGTTCACCCATGTCTTCACCACGGGCGGCATCGGCCCGACGCATGACGACATCACCAGCGAGTGCATCGCCCAGGCCTTCGGCGTGCCCTGGGAGGTGCACGAGGAGACGCGCGCCATCATGGCCGCCGACTACGCGCGGCGCGACCCGCCGGTCGAGTTCAACGAGGCCCGGCTGCGCATGGCGACGCTGCCGCGCGGCGCCGCGCCGATCCGCTGCACGGAAACGACGGCCCCCGGCTTCAGCATGGGCAATGTCCATGTGATGGCCGGCGTGCCGCGCATCATGCGCTCGATGTTCGAGGCGCTGGCGCCGGGCCTCGAGCGCGGGCGGCCGATCCTCTCCCACACCGTCCATGCCGACTATGTCTATGAGGGCCAGATCGCGGCGGGGCTGACGGCGATCCAGCAGCAGCATCCGGCGCTCGACCTCGGCAGCTACCCCTACTACCGCGGCAAGGGCGGCGGCGTCGCGCTGGTCGCCAAGGGCACCGAGGCGGAGGCGGTCGAGGCCGCGGCGCGGGCGATGCTCGCCCTGCTCGCGCAATATGGCGAGGCGCGCGAGGGCGAGCCGCCGCCGGAGGGCTGACAGGGCCTGACCGCCGAAGGCCGGACTGGACGGAGGCGTGGCTCGGGCGGCCTGGAACTACCCGATGAAGCGCGCCAGCCGCACCGCCGTCTGCCCCGGCATGGTCCGCAGGCTCGGCATCACCAGCAGGCAGTCGTCATGCGGCGAGCGGATCTCCAGCTCGCCATCGAGGGCGATCAGCGTGTTGCGCCGCTTCACCACCTCGCCGCCGCGGAAAGCCTGGACGAATGCGAAGCTTGGCGTGCGGGCGCAGATGGTGCGCGTCACCTGGGCGAGGCGCGGCGTCGGCCGCGCTTGCGGCATCGGGGCCAGCACCGGATCTCCCGGCGCCACCACGCCGCTCGCCCGGAGCAGGGCGGCGGAGGTCGCCTCCATGGTGGCGACCGTCGCCGCCTCCCAATGCGCGCCGGCCTCGACCAGGATCGCTGGGCGCTGGCTGAGCGGCGCATAGTCGATCAGCCGCCGGCCGCTCGCATGCCCCTCGTCGGAGACGATGAGGGGCGGCACGCCGAGGCCGAGCGCCAGCTCCGCCGCCCGCGCCGAGCGGCCGACCAGCATCAGCGGGTCCGACGGCCAGAGCATGGAATGCAGGTCGAGCAGGATGTCGACGCCGTCGAAGAAGGGCCGCAGCACGCGCGCCCGGCGCAGCTCGGCGGAGCGGCGGCCGCTCTCCAGCGTCTCCTCGTCCCAGAGGCGGTTCATGTCCTCGTCGAGGAAGCGGCTGGCCGTCGGGTCCGCCGGGTCGAAGCGGGCGAAGGCGTCGATATTGGCGAAGACGAGGGAGAGCCGCCCGCGCACCGGCCGGAGCCCGGCGCGTAGCCAGCGGTCGAGCACCATGGCGCCGGCGATCTCGTTGCCATGCACCAGCGCGACCACGGCGACATGCGGCCCCGGCGCCTCGGCGGCGAAGCTCCAGACGCCCGGCAGCACGTTGCCGCTGAGGAAGGGGCGCAGGTCGGGCGCCGTGATCTGCACCTCGAGGCGCAGCACGCCGGAGCCGCCCTGGGCCTGGGTCGAGGAGCGCGCCATGCTTACCCCGCCAGCGTGCCCGCGACGCGGCCGAGGAAGCCGAGGCAGGATTCGATCTCGCTTTCCGCCACCCATTCCTCCGGCTGATGCGCCTGCGCGATGTGCCCCGGCCCACAGACGATGGTGGGGATGCCGGCGCGTTGGTAAACCCCTGCCTCCGTCCCGTAGCTGACGCGGCCGGCGGCGTTGCGCCCGGTCAGCCGCTGCACCATCAGGGTGAGCGGCGCCGCCTCCGTGAGGTCGAGCGGCGGCAGCAGGGAGCGCGGCGCGATGCGCAGCTCCGCCGCGGGATGCACCGCGCGCAGCGGCGGCATCGCCTCCCCCTCCATGAAGGCGCGGAATTCGGCGAGCACCGCCTCGGCATCGTCGCCCGGCACCGTCCGCACCTCGAAGGTGAGCTCGGCGCGGTCGGGCACGATGTTGAGGACGCTGCCCGCGCGGAGGGTGCCGACATGCACCGTGGTGAAGGGTGGCTCGAACCCCTCCGCCCGCCGCCCGCGCGCGGCGAAGAGCCGGGCGCGCCGGGCGAGGAAGGCGGCGCCTTCGGCGGCCGCATGCAGCGCATTCGCCGTCTCGGTGGCGCGGGATGAATGGCCGGAGAGGCCCGTCACCGTGACATCCCAGCTGGCATAGCCCTTGTGGCCGACCACCGGCGCCATGCCCGTCGGCTCGCCGACGATGCAGCAGCCGGGCAGCGGGTCCGGCTCCAGCTCGGTCACCAGGCGCCAGGCGCCGGCGGCGTTGGTCTCCTCGTCATGGGTCAGCCAGAGATGCACCGGCCGCGCGAGGTCCATCGCGGCGAATTCCGGCATCATGGCGATGGCGCAGGCGGCGAAGCCCTTCATGTCGCTGGTGCCGCGGCCGATCAGCCGCCCCGCCTCGCGCCGCAGCCGGAAGGGATCGGCCTTCCAGTCCTGCCCGTCCACCGGCACGCAGTCGACATGCGCCGACAGCGCCACGCCGCCCGCCACGCGCGGCCCGGCCATGGCATGCAGGTTGGCCTTCCGGCCTTCCGCATCCAGGGTGACGCGGCTGGCGATGCCATGCGCCGCCAGCCATGCCTCCACGTCGCGGATCAGGTCGAGATTGCTGTTGCGGCTGGTGGTGTCGAACCCCACCAGCCGGTCGAGCAGCCCCAAAGCCTCGCCGAGCTGCGTCATTCTCTGTGTCTCCCGCGGCGCATCCTATACACGGGAGCGGCGCGGGCAATCCGGGTGGGAGGCGGAGGGGGCGCGGCCTGGCCTCAGGGCTCGGCCATGCCCTCCACCCAGGCGCAGTAGCGCGCGGCGGAGCGGGCGAGCGCCGCCTTCGCCCCCGTCACGATCTCCCGCTCATGGAAGGCGCCGTAGATCGCGTCGAAGGCGAGGCGGCCGCACTGCTCCGCCATCCGCCGCACCTCGGCCGGGGGCAGCGGGATGAGGCAGGGATAGCTCCGCATGAAGCCGAGATGCCGCCGGTCCGGCAGCACCTGCAGGATGTCGCCCGAGAGCAGCGCCCCCTGGCCCGCCGACCAGTGGGCGATCGCCCCGCCGGCGAAATGCCCGCCGAGCCGGTGCAGCGCCACCTCCGGCAGCACCGGCTGCACCTCGCCCTCCCAGAAGCGGAGGCAGGGGTCGGGCCGCGTCACATGCTGCCGGTCGTCGGCATGCAGCCAGACCGGCACGGCGAAGGCCCGGCCCCACTCCGCCATCGTGGTGTAGTAGTGCGGGTGGCTGATGGCGATGCCCGCCAGTCCGCCGAGCCCCCGGATGATCGCCTCCGTCGCCTCGTCCAGCAGGGCGATGCAGTCCCAGAGCAGGTTGCCCGCCGGCGTCCGCACCAGCAGCGCCCGCTGGTTGATGCCGAAGGCGGGCACCGTCTGCACCGCCAGCAGCCCCGGCGCGAGCTGCCGCCAGGCATTGCCGTGGCCGCCGCGCAGCGCCTCGAGCGTGGTCCAGGACTGGCCGCGGGCCGGGACGAATTGCCGCTCGTCCTCGCAGATCGGGCAATGCGGGGGCGGCGCCGCGCTCTCCTCGAACTGGATGCCGCAGGCCTGGCAGATGAAGCACGGCACCGCCTCAGCCCCTCCGCCGCGCCTCGGCCACCATCCGCTCGAGCGTGGCGAGGTCGACCGCGCCCGGCACCAGCGCATCGCCGATGACCAGCGCCGGCGTGCCCTCGATCCGAAGCGTCTGGGCGAGGCGAATATTGGCGTTCAGCCGGGCCTGGACGCCGGCATCGTCCATGTCGCGCCTGAGCCGCGCCCAGTCGAGGCCGGCGCGCTCCGCCTCGCGCCGCAGCACGGGCTCGGCCGGTTCCTCGCGCAGCTTCATCAGCGCCTCGTGCAGCTCGGCATACCTGTTCTGCCGCTGGGCGGCGATCAGCGCCCGGCTGGCCAGCACGCTGTTGGGGCCGAGGATCGGCAGGTCCTTCAGCACCAGGCGCACGTCGCGCTGGCGGCGCAGCAGCTGCTCCATCGCCGGCTGCATCTGCTTGCAGTAACCGCAGCGCGCGTCGAAGAACTCGACGATGGTGATGGTGCCCTGCGGGTTGCCCTTCACCGGGTCCGCCGGGTCGCGGAACAGCGCCTCACCCTGCATGGCGATGGCGAGGCGCGCCGCCCCCTCGCGGTCGCGCTGGTCGGCCTGCTCCGCCGCGGTCATGGCCTCGCGCAGGATGGTCGGGTCCCGCACCAGCGCCTCGCGCAGGATGGCGATGATCTCCTGCCGCTGCTCGGGCGTGAAGCCCTGGGCGACGGCGGTGCCCACCAACCCAAGGGCCAGGAGGGCGACGAGGATGCGTTTCAAACCGGCGGTCTCCCGAGGATCGCCGCCCAGTCTAGCCCGGCGCCCGGGAATCAACACCGGTTGCCGGTGATGACGAAGGCGTTTATGGCCGCCCCTGGATCAGCGCGGCGCGCGGGGGCAGGCCTCGCCTCCGCGCCGGCTCGACAGGGGGACCAGGCAGCAGCATGACCACCAGCGCCAGCGGCTTCAGGCGGGCCAGGTTCGTCCTGCTGGCCGCCGCCCTCGCCCTCCCCGGCTGCGGCACGGTGAACAGCCTCCTCTCCCCCATCGTCGGCGGCGGCCCGCCGGTCGGTGCGCCCGGCTTCGTCCGCGGCTTCCTGGGCGGCGTGGCGACGGAGGATCCGGCGGCGGCGCTGATCGCGCGCAACGTGCTCGCCTCCGGCGGCACGGCGACGGATGCGGCGGTGGCGGCCGGCTTCGCCCTCGCCGTCACCCTGCCGTCCCGCGCCGGGCTCGGCGGCGGCGGGGCGTGCCTCTCCTTCGACCCGGCCAAGGGCGCGACCGAGGCGGTGCTCTTCCTCCCCGGCGGACGCGCCGGGGTGCCCGCCGGGGCCGACCGGCCGGCGGCGGTGCCGCTGCTCGCCCGCGGCCTCTTCGGCCTCTACACCCGCAACCCCGGCCGGCCCTTCGAGGAGCTGATGGCCCCGGCCGAGCAGCTCGCCCGCTTCGGCACGGAAGTCAGCCGCGGCCTCGCGGGCGACCTCGCCGCCGTCTCCGGCCCGCTCTTCGCCGACCCCGGGGCGCGGTCGGTCTTCGCCCGGCCGGACGGGCGCCCGAAGGGCGCGGGCGAGACCATGATGCAGCCGGAACTCGCCGGCACGCTCGGCCAGCTCCGCATCACCGGCGTCGGCGACCTGCACCAGGGGACGCTTGCCCGACGGCTGGAGGAGGCCTCCCGCACCGCCGGCGGCAACCTCACGCTGGACGAGCTGCGCGCCGGCCTGCCGAACCTCGCCGCGCCGATCGAGCTGCCCACCCGCAATGGCGACCGCCTGGCCTTCCTTCCGCCCCCCGCCGATGGCGGGCTGGCCGCCGCCGCCACCTTCGCCGCGCTGCAGGGCGGGGCGAACCTCGGCGATGCCGCGCGCCGCGGCCTCGCCGCCTCCGCCGCCTGGCGCCAGGGAGGCAGCGACCCTCAAGCGATCCTCGCCGCCACCAGCCTGCCGGCGGCGGAGCCGGGGCCGGTCGGCGCCTCCACCGGCCTCGTCGTCTTCGACCGCCGCGGCAATGCGGTGAGCTGCGCCTTCACCATGAACAACCTCTTCGGCACCGGGCGGATGGTGCCGGGCTTCGGCTTCCTGCTGGCGCCGGCGCCGAATATCGGCCAGGTGCGGCCGCCGCTGCTCGCGGCGGCGCTGGCCTACAACCCGAACATCCGGAGCTTCCGCCTCGCCGTCGCGGCCTCGGGGCAGGAGGCGGCGCCGGCCGGGATCGCGGGGCCCGCGGCGCTGCAGCTGCTGCGCTCGGCGGCGCCGACGGCGGCCATCGAGGGCGCCTCGCCGGAGCCGGCGCGGACGCAGATCGGCGTCTGCCCGAACTACCTGCCCGGCTACCCGGACCGTTGCTCCATCGCCACCGACCCGCGCGGCGCAGGCGTCGCGCTGGGCGCGATCGACCAGTAGCGGCATGGTCCTTAAGGTCGGCCGCGGGGCCGCGGCGCCACCCTTCCTGGTGATGGATGTCATCGCCGCGGCCAATGCGCGGGCGGCGGCGCTGCCGCCGGGCGCCTTCCCGGACGGGCTCGGCATCCTGCGGATGGAGGTCGGCCAGCCCGGCACCGGCGCCCCGCGCGACGCGGCCGAGGCGGTGGTGGCGGCGCTCGAGGCCGGGGCGCCCATGGGCTATACCGAGGCCTTCGGCCTCCACTCGCTGCGGGAGCGCATCGCCGCTCATTACGCCGAGCGCTACGGCGCCGCGGTGCCGGCCGAGCGGATCGCGGTGACGGTCGGCGCCTCGGGCGCCTTCCCCCTCGCCTTCCTCGCCGCCTTCGACCCGGGCGATGCGGTGGCCATGGCGGCGCCCTACTACCCGCCCTACGTCAATATCCTGACCGCGCTCGGCATGCGTCCGCAGATCCTCCCCTGCACAGCCGCCACGCGCTGGCAGCCGACGCTGGCCATGCTGGAGGCGCTCGACCCCCGTCCGGCCGGGCTGATCATCGCCAGCCCATGCAACCCGGCCGGGACCATGCTGCCGGCGGAGGAGTTCATCGCCATCGCCCGCTGGTGCGAGGCGGAGGGGGTGCGGCTGGTCTCGGACGAGATCTATCACGGCCTCACCTACGGCACGGTGGAGGAGCGGACGGCGGTGGCGCACTCCTCCAGCGCCGTTGTCGTCAACAGCTTCTCGAAATACTTCTCGATGACCGGCTGGCGCATCGGCTGGCTGGTGTTGCCGGAGGACCTGGTGCGCCCGGTCGAATGCCTGGCGCAGAACCTCTTCATCAACGCCCCGCATGTGGCGCAGGTCGCCGCCGAGGCCGCCTTCGCCTGCCGGCCCGAACTCGAGGCCAACCTCGCCCGCTACCGCCGCAACCGGGATGCGCTGCTGGCCGGCCTGCCGGCCGCCGGGCTCGACCGGCTCTCGCCCGCCGACGGCGCCTTCTATCTCTGGGCGGATATCGGCCACCTGACCAATGACGCCTCGGCCTTCTGCCGCCGCCTGCTGGCCGAGGCCGGCATCGCGGCGACGCCCGGCGTCGATTTCGACGCGGACCGGGGCGGGCGCTTCCTCCGCCTCTCCTATTGCGGGCCGGAGGCGGCGATGGCGGCAGCCCCGGCGCGGATCGCCCGCTTCCTGTCGATGTAAAAGGCCGCGTAGTTTCGCGGCTGGATACTAATCCATAAGTTGATAGAGCCTTCTCCCCGTAATCTGTCTCGCGCGAGACGGGCCTGGTGGGCCGGAAAGCGGCACTCATCGTGGGGGGATCGCATGCCAGGACCGTTTCGCAGCCTCGGGATTGGAGCGGTGCTGCTCCGGCCTCCTGCTGGCCACGGCCCCCGCACGGGCGCAGCAGTACACCACCGCGCCGCCGGCTTGCGTACGAAGCTGTGCCGCGGCGACTTCTGCGATCCGCGCCAATCCGGCCCCGGTGCAGGCCTGCCTGATCCGCTGCGCCGCCGGGCAGAATTTCCAGCGAAATGGCGGGCAGGCGGCGCTCACCGGCCACGGCGTCCCGGCCCATGACCCGAACGACGCCGCGCTCCGCGGCCCGACCGGGCAGCGGCTGGCCTCCATCGGCGGCGGCCCCTACACGCCGCAGGTGCGCGGCCTGGCCGCGCTCCCGGGCAGCGGGCGGAGCGGCGCCGTCTACCTCGCCCCGGCGCCGAGCGGCAGCTACGGCATCACCTATGGCATGGCGGACCGCATCGCCGCCCATGGCCAGGCGGAGCGGCGCTGCCAGGCGCAGGGCACCGCCTGCCGCCTCGCCCTCGACTTCACCGACCGCTGCGGCGCGGTGGCGCAGGCGCGACGCAGCAACGGGGTGGTCCGCACCGCCGACCCGAGCACCTACACCATCACCTTCGCCGCCGGCGGCGCCGGCCCGAGCCGCGAGGCGGCGGAGAGCCAGGCGATGGCGAGCTGCGGCGGGCGGGACCGGACCGCCGCCTGCGCGATCGTCGCCAGCGGCTGCGGCGGGTAGAGCAAACAACGGGCTGGAGCGGGTTTCGTGAGCCAGGTCGGACGGAGACCGCCCTGGCGCCCTACCAGCCGTGCAGGGCGAGGGAGTCGGCCGGCGCCTGCTCCCGCCGCTCGCTCATCCCGTAGTCGCGCAGCACGGCGGTGACGCGCAGCCGGTAGCCGGCGAAGATGCCCGCCCGCCCCGCCGCCTGGCTGCCGCGATGGGCGTCGTGGTTGCGCCAGCAGGCGACGGCCGCGTCATCCTCCCAGAAGGAGAGGCTCAGCAGCTTCGCCGGGTTGGTCAGGCTGCGGAAGCGCTCGACCGAGATGAAGCCCGGCACCTTCTCGAGCTCCGGCTTGAGCCGGGCGGCGTGGTCCAGGTAGTCGTCGAAGCGGCCCTCGGCCGGCTCGACCTCGAAGATGACGGCGATCATGCGGGTCCTCCCGCCATGGAGACTGGCATGCCACGCGGCGCCTGTCCTTCGCTCCGCGGCGAAGCGCCGTGCGGCGATCCGCGCTAAACCAGGCGCCGCGATCCCAGAATCGCGTCTCCTGGTTTAGCTTTTGTTTTGTCGCGCGCTTCACGTCCCCGGCCGTTCCTGCCTTCGACGATCGCGCTTGAGGCTTCGCCGCATGACCAGCCCCGCCGCCTTCGCCGCCACCGCCGTCCTCCTCGCCGACCCGGCGCGGGCCGCCATGCTGACCGCGCTGCTCTCGGGCGAGGCGCTGACCGCGGGCGAGCTGGCGCGGGTCGCCGGCATCGGCGCGCCTGCGGCCAGCGCGCATCTCGCGCGGCTGGCGGAGGGCGGGCTGATCGCCGTCCATCCGCAGGGGCGGCACCGCTACCACCGTCTCGCCTCGGAGGAGGTGGCGGCGATGCTCGAGACGCTGGGCGGCCTCACCGAGGCCGTCTCCCCGGCGCGGCGCTGGCCGCATGGCGAGGCCTTCCGCACCGCCCGGCTCTGCTACGACCATCTGGCCGGGCGGCTCGGCGTCGCGCTGCATGCGGGGCTGACCGGGCGGGGCTGGATCACGCCCGCGGCCGGCGGCTGGGTGGCCACGGAGGCGGGCGAGGCGGGGCTCGCCGCGCTCGGAGTCGACCTGGCGGCGGCGCGCGGCGCCAGGCGCTTCGCCTGCGACTGCATGGACTGGTCGGAGCGGCGGGCGCATCTGTCCGGCGGGCTCGGGCGGGAGATCGCCGCCTGCTGCCTGCGCCGCCACTGGATCACCCGGATCCCGGCCGAGCGGGAGGGCGATCCGCTGGCCCGGCGGCGGCTGCGGGTCACGCCGGAAGGGGCGCGGCGGCTGGGCGAGGCGCTCGGCATCGCCGCATGAGGCCGGCGACGCGCTTGCTGCTGGCGCTGACGCTGATGACCAGCGCCAGCCAGTTCCACCGGGCGGCGCTGGGCGTGATCGGACCTGAGTTGGCGGACGACCTCGGCGCCGGGCCGGGGCTGCTGGGGGCGGCGAACGGCGCCTTCTTCCTCGCCCTGCTCCTCCTGCAGATCCCGGTCGGGCTGGCGCTCGACCGCATCGGGCCGCGGCGGACGGTGGCGGCGCTCAGCCTGCCGGCGGCGGCCGGGGCGCTGGCGCAGGGGCTGGCGCCGGATGCGGCGATGTTCCTGGCCGGGCGGTTCCTGCTCGGCCTCGGCTGCGCGGCCTCCTTCATGGCGAGCGTGGTGCTCTGCGCCCGCTGGCATGCGGGCGAGGGGCTGACGACGGCCCTCGCCCGGGTCTTCGCCTTCAGCCAGCTCGGCATCCTGCTGGCGGGCGCCCCGTTCGCCTGGGTGGCGGCGGAGCTTGGGTGGCGGGGCGCCTATGCGCTCTCGGCCGGGCTGACGCTCGGACTGGCGGCGCTATGGTGGGCCTGGGTGCGCGACGACCCGCCGGACCGGCCGGCGCCGATGCGGCCGCGGGAGACGCTGGGCGGCGCCCTGCGCGGGCAGCTCACCGTCTGGAAGACGCCGGGGCTGCTGCCGGTGCTGGCGATGCACCTGGTCGGCTATGCGGCCATGGCGACGGTGCTGGCGGTCTGGGCTGGGCCCTATCTTTCCGAGGTGCACGGGCTGGCGCCGGGGCCGCGCGGGGCGGTGCTCGGGGCGATGGGGGTGGCGCTGGTGCTCGGCCTGCTCTGCGTCGGGCCGCTGGAGCGGTGGCTGAACACGCGGAAATGGCTGGTCGCGGGGATGGCGGGCGGGGCGGTGCTCGTGCTGCTGGCGCTCGCCTTCTGGCCGCAGGCGCCGCTGCCGGTGGCGGCGGGGCTGCTGGTGCTGCTCTGCCTGCTGAGCTGCTATCCGGTGGTGGTGGTGGCGCAGGGGCGGTCGCTGTTCCCCGACCATCTGGTCGGGCGCGGCGCGACGACGGTGAACCTGGCGCAGACGCTGGGCAGCGCGGCGCTGCCGGCGGCGACAGGCTGGGCGGTCGCCGCCGCGCCGGCCGGGACGGCCTGGCCCGTCGCCTTCGCCACCCTGGCCGGAGCCTTGGCCCTGGGCCTCGCCGGCTACCTGACCGGCGCCGACTCACCGCCCCGCCGCTGACCTCGAGGGGTCCAGGAGCCCTTCGGCCCCTGGCCGGCTGTGCGTGAGAGGGGCAGCGCCCCCCTCGATGCCTCAGCCATCCGCCCGGATGTTGTTGGCGCGCACCACCTCACCCCAGCGGGCATGGTCGCGCCGCACCGTCTCGCCGAGGGAGTCGGCCGTGCCGCCGCCCGGCTCGTCGCCCTGGCTGGTGATGCGCTCGCGCACCGAGGCCTCCTGCACCGCCTGGTTGAGCGCCGCGTTCAGCCGCTGCACGATCTCGGCCGGCAGGCCCGGCGGGCCGAACAGCCCGATCCAGGCGGTGAAGGTGAAGTCCGGCAGCCCCTGCTCCGCCGAGGTCGGCAGGTCGGGGAAGGCCGGGATGCGCTGCGCGCCGGTCGAGAGCATGCCCTTCACTTGCCCCGCCCGGACGAAGGGGGCGACGACCGAGGCGCCGTCGAACATCAGGCTGAACCGCCCGGCGATGAAGTCCTGCATGGCTGGCCCGCTGCCGCGATAGGGGATGTGCTCGAGCGGCGGGTTGCCAATGCGGTTCCTCAGCATCTCCATCGCCACATGGGAGAGGCTGCCCGCGCTGGCCGAGCCGTAGTCGACGCCCTTCGGCTGGCTGCGCGCCCAGGCGGCGAATTCCTGCGGCGTCTTCGCCGGCACCGAGGGATGCACGCAGAGGATGAGCGAGCTCTGCAGCATCAACCCGACCGGCGTGAGCCGCAGCGGGTCGATCGTCATGCCCTGGAAGGTGTGCGGGTTGATGGTCAGCGGGTTGGCATTGCCGGCGAGCAGCGTGTAGCCGTCCGGCCGCGCGCGCAGCACCGCCTCCGTGCCGAGATTGCCGCCGGCGCCGCCGCGGTTGTCGATGACGACGCTCTGCCCGAGCGCGTTGGAGAGGCCGGGCTGGAGGATGCGCGCGGCGAAATCGGTCTGCCCGCCGGGCGGGAAGCCCACCACCAGGGTGACCGGCTTGTTCGGAAAACTGCCTTGCGCGATCGCCGGCGTGGCGAGGCCGAGCCCCAGCGCCCCGGCCAATGCGCCGCGGCGCGATATTCCCTGCATGATCTCAACCATTTCCGGCGCCCTTGCGTCTCGTTGTCGATGGTGGCGCTTCTACAACGCCGCGGCGCCTATTCCAGTACCGCGATCCGCTTCCGGTCGATCAAGTCGAAGTCGATGGCCGCCCCCAGCCCCGGCCCCTGCGGCGCCTGCACCATGCCGTCCAGCCCGACCGCGATGTCCTCCGCCAGCCCGTATTTATGCGCCCCATCCGGCAGCAGCACCTCGAAGAAGCTGGTGTTGCGGATGGCGCAGCAGACATGGAGGTTGGCGACGTTGTTCAGCGAGTTGCCGCCATGGTGCACCTCGTAGTTCATCCGGAAGGCCTCGGCGAGATGCGCGGTCTTCATCAGCGTCGTGATGCCGCCCTTCACCGCCACGTCGCCGCGCAGGTAGTCCGTCGCCTGCAGCATGATCCAGGGCGCGTAGCTCTCGAGCCCCGTCGCCGGGTACTCCGTCGCCATGATCGGGATGTCGAGCTTCTGCCGCAGCTTGACGTAGCTGGTGATGTCCTGGTCGTGCAGCGGGTCCTCGTACCAGAGGAAGCCGAGCTCCTCGATGGCGCGGCCGACGCGCATCGCCGCCGGGAAGTCGTAGGCCCAGGTGCTGTCGAGCATCAGCGTGTACTCGTCGCCCACGGCGCGCCGCACCGCCTGGCAGACGGCGATGTCCTCGCGCGGGCGCTGCGGCGGGTGGATCTTGTAGGCGGCCCAGCGCGCCTCGCGGAAGCGCACCGCCTCCTCGGCATACTCCTCCATGCTGGGAAGGATCGCCGAGCTGGCATAGGCCGGGATGCTGTGCCGCGTCGTCCCGAGCAGCCGGTGGATCGGCATCCCCGCCGCCTTGCCGGCGATGTCCCAGAGCGCCACGTCGACCGCGCCGACGGAGCGTACCGAGACCAGCCGCGACCACGGCCAGAGCGCCGCATTCAGCCGCTCCCGGTCCAGCGGGTCCTGGCCCATCAGCAAGGGCTTCAGGTAGCGGATGAGGCCCGGCCCGTCATTCGCCGCCGTATGCGTCGCCGAGCCGAGGAAGGCATGGCCCTCGATCCCGGTATCCGTACCGATCCGCAGCAGGCCGAGCGCCGAGCTGCCGGAGTCCAGCCGGCTCGCGGCATGGTACCTGGTCGGCGGGATCCCTTCCCAGCCGAACAGCGTCAGCGACACATGGTCGATCTTCATGGGCTTCGTCCCCTTCCCGCGGCACGAGGGTAGGAAACCCCCGCCGCATCGGCTAGCCATCGGGGCGGAGGAGAAACGACCATGCCGATGCCGCGCCGTGCCGCCCTCGCCCTGCCCTTCCTCGCCCCGCCCTTCCTTGCCCTGCCGGCTGCCGCACAGACCTGGCCGCCAAGGCCGCTCCGCCTCGTCGTGCCCTATGCGCCGGGCGGGGTGACGGACATCCTGGCCCGCGCCACCGCCACGGGCCTCGGCGCGCAGCTCGGCCAGCAGGTGGTGGTGGAGAACCGCCCCGGCGCCAACACCATCATCGGCGCCCAGGCCGTGGCCCAGGCGGCGCCCGATGGCCTCACCCTGCTGATGGCGAGCGGCGCCAGCATCGTGCTCAACCCGATGCTCTACCGGCAGCTTCCCTACGACGCGGCGCGCGACCTGGCCGTCGCCGGCATCATCGTCGAGACGCCGCTGGTGATGGTGGTGCCGCCCTCGCTGCCGGCCCGCAGCGTCACCGAGTTCGTCGCCTATGCGAAGGCGAGGCCGGATGCGGTGAACTACGCCTCGGTCGGCCTCGGCAACCCGATCCAGCTCGCCGCCGAGCTTTTCGCCATGGGTGCCGGCATCGGCATGACGAATGTGGTCTATCCCGGCAGCGCGCCCTCCCTCCTGGCGCTCGCCGCGGGCGAGGTGCAGGTGATGTTCGACGTCATCGGCACCTCCCTGCCGCAGATCCGCGAGGGGCGCCTCCGCGCCCTGGCCGTGACGACGCGCGAGCGCCTCGCCGTCCTGCCCGATGTGCCGACCGTCGCCGAGAGCGGCCTGCCCGGCTACCAGGCCGCCACCTGGTTCGGCCTCGCCCTACCGCGTGCGGTGCCGGAGCCGGTCATGGCCCGCCTGCGCGCCGCACTCGCTGCGGTGCAGCAGGATGCGGAGTTTGCCCGGCGCTTCGGCGATCTCGGCCTCGCCGTGCAGCCGCCGCGCGAGCCGGCCGCCATCGAGGCCTATCTGGCGGAGGAGCGGGAGCGCTGGGGCGGGGTGATCAAGGCAAAGGGGATTTCCCTCGGCGCCGCACCCTGATTGGATGGTGGGCGAAAAGACGGGAGGGAAACGCATGGCCTCGGTCCCCATTGCGGGCAACCGCTTCGCCATCATCGGCGGGGCGAGCCTGGTCGGCTCCGCCACCGCCGGCGAGCTGCTGGACCATGGCGCGGCCGAGGTCGTGCTGCTCGACAATTTCGCCTTCGGCTCCGACGCCGCCATCGCCCATCTGCGGGACCACCCGCGGCTGACGCTCGTCCGCGGCGACGTCATGCGCATGGCGGAGCTGCTGCGCGCGACGGAGGGCCTGGCGGGCGTGCTCCACCTCGCCGCCTACATGACGCTCTCGATGGACCGCGACACCTGGGGCGGGCTCGACGTCAACATCCGCGGCGTGCAGAACATGCTGGAGGCCTGCCGCGCCAACCGCGTGCGGAAGGTGGTCTTCGCCTCCTCCAACGCGACCTATGGCTACGGCCCCGGCGTTGCCGGGGAGCTGGTGGAGGACACGCCCTTCCACTCCGCCGGCGCGCCGCCCGCCGCCATCCTCTACGGCGCCAGCAAGATCATCGGCGAGCAGCTCTGCCGCAACGCGCACCGCAAATGGGGCCAGGACTACGTCGTGCTGCGCTACAGCACGGTCTATGGCGAGCGCCAGCACTACCGCGCGGCCAATGCGCTCTACATCATCGAGACCATCGACCGGCTGAAGCGCGGCGAGGCACCGCAGGTCTCCGGCGACGGCTCCGAGACCAAGCATTTCGTCTATGTCGGCGACCTGGCGCGGGCCAACCGCATGGCCTTCGAGAGCGCGGCGACGGATGTGGCGGTCAACACCTCCGGCCCCGCGCCCACCACCACGCTCGAGCTGGTGCAGCTCGTCACCGAACTGGTCGGCGGCGGGCCCGCACCCGAGTTCATCGGCAGCGAGCCGGGCAAGGTGCGCCTCACCTCGGGCGGCGCCTTCCGCATCGCGCATGAGCGGGCGAAGGAGGCCATCGGCTGGGCGCCGGAAGTCGACATGCGGGAGGGCCTCAGCCGCCTCATCGCCTGGCGCGAGAGCAACGAGGGGCGCGGCGCATGACCCTCCCCCGCCGCACCCTCCTCGCCACGACGCTGGCGACGCCTGCGCTGGCCCAGGCGACCCGCTACCCGGAGCGGCCGATCGAGATCATCGTCGGCTTCACCGCCGGCGGCGGCACGGATCTCGACGCCCGCTCCTACGGCCGCGCGCTGGAGCAGAAGCTCGGCGGCACGGTCGTCATCACCAACCGCCCCGGCGCGGGCGGGGAGCTGGCGCTCGGCGCCGTCGCCCGCGCCCGGCCCGATGGCCATACCCTCGGCACCACCAATTACCCCGGCCTGCTCACCATCCCCATCGAGCGGCAGGCGCAGTTCCGGCTCGATGATTTCGCCCCCATCGCCAACCTGGTGACGGACCCGAGCGCCATCACTGCCCATGCCGACGGCCGCTATCGCAGCCTGCAGGACGTGATCGACCGGGCGAAGGCGGCGCCCGACAGCATCACCTACGCCTCGCCCGGCATCGGGACGGACGACCACCTGCAGCTCGTGCTGCTGCAGCAGGCGGCCGGCATCCGCCTCACCCATGTCGCCTTCCAGGGTGATCCGCAGCTGCGGACCGCCGTGCTCGGCCGCCAGGTGGACCTGATGGGGCTCAACCTCGGCGCGGTCACCGCCGCGCCGCAGGGCTTCCGCATCCTGGCCCAGGCCGCCGCCAGCCGCAGCCGCTTCGGGCCGGAGGTGCCGACGCTGACGGAGCTCGGCTACCCGGTCACCATGGCCTCGGAGCGCGGCCTGGTCGTGCCCGCCGGCACGCCGCCCGCCATCCTCGCCCGGCTGCGCGAGGTGACGGGGGAGATCGCCCGCGACCCGGAGTTCATCCGCGCCCTGGAGAGCCGCTTCACCGAGCCGGCCTATGAGCCGGGCGAGGCCTGGTTCGCCCGCCTCCGCCGCGAGGAGGCCGACTACCGCGGCCTCTGGCAGCGCACGCCCTGGGTGCAGCGCGGCTGATCACCGCGCCGACCACACCCCCGGCCGGACCGCCAGCGCCGTGACCAGCCCATAGGCGGTGAGGCCGAGGGCCACGGCGACGAACTGCCCCTGCAGCCCGTAGCCCAGCACGTCGCCCAGCAGCCAGCCGCCGCCGACCGCGCAGCCGATGCGCGCCAGCGCCGCCACGACCGGCCCCGCCATCCGCCCCGCGCCCATGCTGGCGAAGTAGAGCGCCATGCCGACGCCGAAGCCGGGCAGCGCGAAGCCGATCACGGCCAGCGCCTGGGTCGCGATCTCGACCACCGCCGGATCGCGGCTGAAGGCCGAGGCGGTGAAGCCCGGCGCCACGGCGACGAAGACGCCGACCAGGAAGGTCACGCCGAGCGCCATCGCCGCCCCGGCCCAGGCCGTCCGCCGCGCCGTCGCCCAGTCGCCGGCGCCGACCGCGCGCCCGACCAGCGCCGTCAGCGCCGAGCCGACGCCGAAGGCCAGCGGCACCATCAGGAACTCGATCCGCGCCGAGACGCCATAGGCGGCGACGGCGACTGCCCCGTAGGCGGCGACGCGCGCCGTCACCAGGATCGTCGCCAGGTTGGCCACCGTCGCCATCGCGCAGGCGACAAGCCCAACCGAGAGGATGCGCCCGAACATCGCCCGGCTCAGCCGCACCCGCAGGTCCGGCACGAAGCCCGCGCCGCCGCGCAGCACCACCACCGCCATGCCGACCGAGGCGGCGGCCATGCTCGCGGCGAAGGCCATCCCCGCCCCCGCCAGACCGAGCCCAGCCGGCTCCATCAGCGCCCAAGCCAGCAGCGGATAGCCGATCCAGGCGAGCAGCAGCACCCGCGAGGCCAGCGCATGCCGCCCCCCGCCGCGCAGCACGGAGGCCAGCGTGTTCGCCATCCAGGCGGGCACCGCCCCGGCGCCGAACAGCCAGGCGCAGTAGGCCGCAGCCGCCTCCGCCGCCTCCGGCCCGCCGATCGCGCCCAGCACCGTGCGGGGGAAGACCGCGAGCCCCAGCGCGAAGACCAGGCCGAAGCCGAAGGCGATCACCAGCGCATGCACGACGAGGGTGGAGGCCTCCTCCCGCTTCCCTGCCCCCAGCGCCCGGGCGATGGCGGAGACCACGCCGCCGCCCATCGCCCCCGTCGACATCTGCATCATCAGCAGGGCGAAGGGCAGCACCACCGCCCAGCCGGCGAGCGCCGCCGTGCCTTGCCGCGCCGCGAGCCAGGGCTCGACCAGCTGCGCCGCCGATTGCAGCGCCGCGACGGCGGTGGTGGGCGCCGCCAGCACCCAGATGCGGCGGAACAGCGCACACAAGGCGGGCGGCGCGGGGAGGGAGGTGCCGTCAGCCATCGACCGCCTCCTCGAAGCGCGCCCGCAGCGCAGCGCTCGCCCCCGGCCCAGCCAGCACGCGGATGTCCTCCGGCCGCAGCGGGCTGCCGGTGGAGGAGAGCGCCGGCGGGCTCCGCACCGGCTCGCCCGTCGCCCGCTCCTCCAGCACCAGGGGCGGGCCTTCCGGCCCGGTCATCCAGCGGTCGGCCCAGCCCTTCAGCGCAAGGAAGACCGGGAAGGCGTCGCGTCCCTTCTCGGTCAGCCGGTATTCGTGCCGCGCCCCGGTCGCCGGCGCCTTCTCGAGCAGCCCGTGCGCCGCGAGGTCGCGCAGCCGGGCGGAGAGGATGTTCGGCGCGATGCCGAGGTTGCGCTCGAATTCGTCGAAGCGCCGGGTGCCATAGAAGCATTCCCGCAGCACCAGCATGGCCCAGCGCTCCCCGAGCACGGCCATGGCACGGGCCACCGGGCAGCGCATCTGGGTGAAGTCCGTGCGGCCCATTGGCGCGGCGCTCCTGCAACTTGCATCATGCAAGCATCGCCGCGTCCGCCGGGCAAGTCGTTTCGCTCAGCCGCGGGCGATGGCCGCCAGCCCCAGCATCGCCGGGTCGGGCCGCATCACCAGCCAGGCCGGCACTGGCGCCAGCCAGTCGCGGAACCGCCCCTTCGCCTCGAACCGCGCCCGGAACCGCGAGGCCGCCAGGTAGTCCGGGAAGCGCGGGCAGATGCCGCCCGCCACATAGACGCCGCCCTTCGCCCCGTAGAGCAGCGCCAGGTCACCGGCCACGCTGCCGAGCATGGCGCAGAAGATGTCGAGCACCTCCACCGCCCGCGCATCCTCCCCGGCCAGTGCCCGGCGGGTGATCTCGGCGGCGTCCAGCGCCTCCGCCGTCACCCCGTCCACCGCCGCCAGCCCGGCATGGAGGTTCTCGATCCCCTGGCCGGAGAGCACCCGCTCCGCCGAGACATGCCCGTGCCGGCCGCGCAGCCATTCCACCACCGCCGCCTCGCGCGGCTCATGGGTGGCGATGCTGGCATGCCCGCCCTCCGTCACCAGCGCCTGGCCCGGCGGGAGGAAGGCGCCGATGCCGAGCCCGGTGCCCGGCCCCACCACGGCGAGCGGCGCCCCCTCCTCCGCCGCCCCGCCGCCGAGCGGATGGAGGTCGGGCCCGGCCAGGCTCGGCAGGGCCCAGGACTGCGCGGCGAAGTCGTTCACCACTCGCACATGCCCGATGCCGAGCGCCTGGCCGATCGCCGCCCCATCCACCAGCCAGCCGCGGTTGGTCAGCCGCACGCTGTTCCGCACGACCGGACCGGCGACCGCCAGCACCGCGGCCTCCGGCGGCTTTGCGTCACCCAGGAAATGCGCGATGGCATCGACGATGTCGGGGAAGCCGTCGAGGGCGACGCTGGCGGGGTCGGCCGGGACCTCGCCCTCGGACAGGGCGAAGCGGGCATTGGTGCCGCCGATATCGGCGAGGAGCGTTGTCATTCCTGCATTCTGGCGGGGCTTTGCCCGTCCAGGCCACCCCGGCGGGGTCCCCATCGCCGATGCAACGCATTGGTGATGGGCTCCTCCGGGGTGGCAGGGCCCTCGCAGGCCGGAAGGCGGCCTCAGGCGAGGCGGCGGCGCGGGGGTAGGGGCGGCGGCGGCGGGGGCAAGGGGAGCGCCTCGCAGGTGATGCAGAGGCCCCAGCGCTCCGCCAGGGCCCAAGGGTCGGGCCGCTGCGGCAGGCTCAGCCAGGCGGCCGCGATTAGCGCCGCCACCACCAGCGGCTCGAAGGCGGAGCCGGTCCGCACCAGCGGCAGGGCCCAGGTCCCCTTCAGCGGCCAGGCCAGCCGCAGGCCGCCGGGCGTCAGCAGGTCCGCCCCGAGATGGCTGAGATAGCCGACCACCACCGGCCCCGCATAGGCCGCCGGCACCGCCCCGCGCCGCAGCAGCCAGCCGCAGGCCAGCACCGCGAGCAGCGAATGCGTCACGCCCCGGTGGCCGAGCAGCGCCGCCAGCACATCCGAGGCCGGCCGCACCCGCCGCCCGACCCAGGATTTCGGATGGTCGACATCCGGCAGCAGCCCGCCCAGCGCCGCCAGCGCAAGCGCCCCCGGCGCCAGCGGCGGCTGGCCGAGATGCGGCGCTGCGGCCATCCAGGCCGCCATGCCGAGCGCAACATGGGAGCCCGCCATCATGGGCGTGCAGGTCCTTGCCGGAGGTGCCTGGAACGGAGCATGAAGATTCCCGCCCAAGCGCCAGAAAGTCCAGCCCTTTCCGCGCGCCGGCCCCGGCCGTCACTCGATCTCCGGCGCCGACCCGGCCTCGCCCGCCCGCCGCAGCGGCACCTCCAGCGTGCAGACCAGCCCGCCCGCTTCCCAGGCGAGCGCCACTACCCCCGAGAGCTGCCCGCGCACCGTCCCCTCGAGGACGCGCGAGCCGAATCCGCGCCGCGCCGGCGGCCTCTCGACCCGCGGCCCGCCCGTCTCCGTCCAGCGCAGCGTCAGCACCGGCTCCGCCCGGACCTCCACCCACCAGCGCAGGGCGACGCAGCCCGAGGGCACCGACAACGCCCCGTACTTCACCGCATTGGTCGCCAGCTCGTGGATCGCCATGGCCAGCGGCTGCGCCGCCCGCGCCGGCAGAGCGACCGACGGGCCTTCCAGCACCGCCCGCTGCCGCTCGCCGACGAAGGCCGACAGTTCCCCCTCCACCAGCGTCCGCAGCTCCGCCCCGGACCAGCGGTCTTCCGCCAGCAGCGTCTGCGCCCGCGCCAGCGCCGCGACCCGCCCGGCGATCGCCCGGCGGTAGCTCTCGAGGTCCGGCGCCAGGGTCAGCCGCACCGCCGCCTGCACCACGGCGAGGGCGTTCTTGGCGCGGTGGTCGACCTCGCGCATCAGCAGCGCCTGGCGCTCCTCCGCCGCCTTGCGCGGGGTGACGTCGAGCACCACGCCGACGACCTTGCTCGGCGTGCCCGCGGCGCCGAAGCGCACCTCCGCCCGCATCATCAGCCAGCGCACCGAGCCGTCGGGCCGGATGTAGCGGTATTCCGCCTCGAAATGCCGCTCCCCGCGGGCTAGCGCCGCCTGGCCGATCGCCTGCAGCCGTTCCTGCTCGCCCGGCCAGTAGCCCGCCCGCATCTGGGCGATGCTGGGGGTGGCATCCTCGGCGAAGCCGAGCAGCCGGTTCAGCTCGGGCGAGCGGGTGACCTCGTCGGTGGCGATGTCGTATTCCCACACCGCCATCTGCCCGGCCTCGACCGCGAGCCGCAGCCGCGCCTCGCTCTCGCGCAGCGCCTCGGCCGCCTCCCAGGCCTCGGTGACATCCTGCAGCGTGCCGACATAGCGCAGCGCGCGCTCCTTGGCGCCGACCTGTCCGAACACCGCCCGGCCATGGGCGATGACGCGGCGCAGGCTGCCATCCGGCCGCACCACGCGGTAGTTGAAGACCGGCTGCTCCCGCCGCGCCGGGTCGAGGGCCCGCCGCGCCGCCGCCGATGTCTCGAGGAAGTCCTCCGGATGCGTCGCCTGCTGCACCTCCTCGTAGCTCGGCTCCCGCCCCGGATCGAAGCCGCAGATCGCCTTGGCGCGGGCCGAGTAGACGAAGCGGTTGTTCACCAGGTCCCAGTCCCAGATGCCGAGCCCGGCCGCCTCCGTGGCGAGGGCGAGCCGCGCCTCGCTTTCCCGCCGCTCCGCCTCGGCGCGTGCCCGCTCGACCGCTGCCCAGGTCCGCTCGGCGACGTCGCGCACGAGGTCCGCCTCCGCCGCCGTCCAGCACCGCGGCACGATGTCATGGGCGTAGAGGAAGGCGGTGAAGGCCCCCGCCTTGACCAGCGGCGCCACCACCAGGGCGCGGATGCCGACGCTGGCCCAAATGGCCGCCACGGCCTCGCCGGCAGTCCGCGGGTCGGCGAGGCAATCCTCGATCACCAGCACCCGCCCGGCGCGCAGCTCGGCCGCGGCGGCCGGGCCGAAGGCGTCGAGCGGCCGCCGCTCGCCGGTGCGCCGCGGCACGCGCCCATCAGTCCAGTCGCGGACCACCAGCAGCTGCTCGGCGGCGGCATCCATCTCGGCATAGCCGGCCCGTGGGGAGCGGAGATGCCGGCCCAGCAGCTCCGCCGCCGCGGCCATGGCCTCGCCGGGGTCGGCGAGCCCGCGCAGCCGCTCCTCCAGCGCGAGGAGGAAGGCCTGCCGCGCCGCGCCCTGCCGCAGCGCCTCGACCGCATGATGCTCCGCCGTGCGGTCGCGGAAGGCGACGCCGAGGCCGCGGGCGGTCGGGAAGGCGGTGACCTCGACCCACCGCCCGGGATGCACCACGCCTTCCCGCTCGATGCGCATCGGTCGCCGCGCCGCCATCGCCTCGCGCAGCCAGGGCTCGAGCCAGCTGCCGCGCGCCCCGGCCAGCACCTCCCAGATCGGCCGGCCCAGCGCGGCCTCGGCCGGCACGCCGTAATAGGCGACGCAGCCCGCGTTGAAGGTCAGGAAGTGGAAGTCGTGGTCGAGCTCGTAGGCGTTGTCGCCGAGCGCCTGGAACAGCGCCTCGCTGGCCAGGTCGAGTGCCCCCACCGTGCGGTCGGCGCTCATGCCATGGCCTCCCGGTGAGCCGTCACGGAGGTCCTCTCCATCGAGGCGCCGAGGTTGCCGCGCCTGCCGCTCCCCTTCAACCGAGGAGGCGCCGCGCCCCGTCCGGCTGTCGCATTGTTGCGCGTCCCGGCTCGTTCATAGCCCGGCCAGCGCCTGGAGGAACCGCTCCGCCGCCAGCTCCGGCGCCCAGGGCCGCCATGGCTCGCCGCCATAGGCGGCAGCCAGCGGATCCTCCTCCATGACCTTCGCCTTAATGCCGAGCGTCCCGCGCAGCTCGGCCGGCGTCCAGCCCGCGACATGCACTGCCTCCGCCGCGGCGAGGGCGATGTCGCAGGCCTTGTGGGCGCGCTTCTCCTCCGGCGTCCAGGGCGGCAGGCCGTAGCGCAGCGCCACCACGCCCTGCAGCCGCGCCTGCAGCTCGGCGAAGCCGGCGCCGAGGAAGGGCTTCAGCGGCGAGATGCAGTCGAAGCCGAGCAACCCCTCCTCCGCATCGTGCAGCAGCTCGCGCCGCGCCTGGGCCGGCGTCAGCCGTGCCCTTGCCTGGCGCAGCGCCAGCACCGCCAGCGAATGCTGCGCGACAGAGAGCGGCGCCCCCGTCCAGATCGAATGCCCGCCCCAGCGGAAGGTCCGCGACAGGCCGATCGCCAGATCCTCCTCCGTCCAGTCGAAGGGCGTGGGCGAGAGCAGGTCGAGCCGCCGGCCGGAGGGCAGCCGCACCCAGGCGCGCATCGGGCCAGCCATTCAGAAGCGCGGCTCGGTGATGTCGAACTCCTGCATCACCGCCAGGTCCTCGCTGAACCAGGCGGCGATGCCCGCGCGCCGCTGGCCGACATAGCTGGGCCGCCCTGCCGCATCGAGCCGCATGGTGAGGTCATGCCCCGGGATCAGCAGCGTGCCCGGCACCGCCCGCCACAGCGCCCAGATGCGCTGGAGGCTGGCGCGGCTGGCCGGTGCATCCATCGTCATGTCGGTGGCGAGCGAGAGCAGCTCCGCCCGGTTCTTCGCCGCATCGCCGCTGAACAGCACGGGGACCTCGTTGCCCTCCAGCCGGAACACGAGGCAGCCCGGCGTGTGCCCGGGGCAGAGATGCGTGGTGAAGCCGCCGAGGAAGCGCTCGCCATCCTCCAGCAGGTGCAGCGCAGGATGGCGCGCGATCTCGCGCACATGCAGCTCCGGCAGCGGGTTGAAGCCCGGCGGCTCGCGCACGGCCCAGTCCATCTCCGCCCGGCCGATCCAGATCGCCGCATCCGGGAAGAGCGTGACGTTGACCGAATGGTCCCAGTGCGCATGGGTCAGGACCACATCCGTCACCGCTTCCGGCGCGACGCCGGCCGCGGCGAGTTGCCGGCCGAATTCCGGCCGCACCCCATAGGCGCCGACATCGACCAGGATGGTCCGCCCCTGGCCGCGCAGCAGGGCGATGGTGCTCCAGCCGAGGCCGCCATGGCAGAGCGACCGCCCCGGATAGCCCTGCACCAGCACGTCGATCGCATACATGCCCCGGACGCCCCCGTTCAGCCGCGCAGCAGCCGCCTCAGCTTGGCGACGGCGCTGTCGGGCGTGGTGAGGACCGGCCGGCCGGCTGCCGCCTCGACCAGCGGCGCGGCCCGCGCCAGGCTGAACTGCGCCAGCGCCACCACGTCGCAATCGGCCAGCGCCTTCGACGCCTCCGCCGCCTGCCGGTCATGCCCCTCGGCATCGCCAGCATCGAGCGCCGCGAGCGCCCCCCCGGCGAGCTGCGTCACCACCTCCACATCGCCGGGAAATTCGGGCGGCATGGTCTCGAGCGTCGGCTGGAAGCTGGCCAGCAGGCCGATCCGCGGCCGCCGCCCATCGGCCGATCCCTTGGCGATGCGTCGCGCCTCGGCAACGGCCGCCTCGATCATCGCCTCGTTCGGCTTCAGCACCGGCATCGGCGCCCGCTCCGCCGCCACCGCCTCGATGCAGGGGCCGAAGGCGGAGCAGGTGAAGAGGATGCCATCCGCCCCCGTCCCCGCCGCATAGCGCGAGAGGGCGAGAAAGCGCTCCGTCATCGCCGGCGTCAGCGCCCCGGCCCGCGCCAGGTCGGCCGAGAGGCTGTCATCCAGCAGGTTCATCAGCAACGCCTCCGGCCAGGATCGGCGGAAGGCCGCCTCGATCGGCGGCGGCGAGTGCCGCAGGGCGTGGATCAGCGCGATGCGCATCAGGGCCGCTTCAGGCAGCGCCGCAACGGGGAGGGAAAGTCGCCGCAGTCGGGGAAGACGATCTCGTCCGCCCCCCGCCGCTCGACCCGCAGCACATCCGGGGAGCCGCCGCAGCCGAAGCCGAAATCCGGCGGCAGGCGGCTGCTGAAGGCGCTGCCCTGCGGCGCCGCCGGCAGGAAGCGGAATTCGAGGCCGTTCGGCAGCAGGGCCACCGTCTCGATCACCCGCTGCCGGTAGGGCGTGTCGAGCAGGCTGGCCCGCATCACCACATCCTTGGTGAAGACCACCGTCGGGCTGCCGAAGCAGGCCGGGGTATCGGCGTCGTTCGGCGGGAAGAGCCCGCCCGTCCAGGGGCCGAAGATCCATTCATGCGGCGGCCCCTGCCGCCCCTGCGCCCGCAGGATGCCCGGGGCAGCCAGGGAAGAGGCCATCGTCGCCATGGTGACAAGCAGGGCCCGACGACGCATCCGCGACACTCCGAAGTTCGACCGAGAGGCTGGTGTAGCGCTCTTCCCGGCGCAAGCCCAGGTGGCGTGCCGCCAAGGTCGATTTAATTTCGAAATCGGATAGACTGGCGCGGTCACTCCAGACATGGTCCCGCATGCCCGTCCCACCCCGCCTCCTGCCCGGCGACCCGGCGCCCTGGTTCCACGCCGCCCATGGCGGCAACCCGCGCTTCGCCTTCGCCACCCTTGCCGGCCGCTACGTCGTGCTCGCCTTCGCCGGGGCGGACCCGGCCGGGCAGGGGGCCGCCCACCGGGCGCTGCTCGCCGCCCGCCGCGCCGGGCTGCTGGAGGATGACCGCGCCACCGCCATCCTGCTGAGCCACGCCGCGAGCTTCGCCGAGGCGCCGCCCGACGCCATCCCCGGCCTCCGCACCATGCTCGATGCGGACCGGCAGATCGCCGCCGCCTACGGCGCCGCCGAGCGCCCGCTCGCCTTCCTGCTCGACCCCTTGCTGCGCGTCATCGCCTGCGGGCCGCTCGCGGAGCTGCCATCGCTCCTCGCCCTGCTCGCGCGCCTGCCGCCGCCTGCGCTCCATGCCGGGCAGGAATGCCCGGCGCCTGTCCTGCTCCTGCCGCGCATCCTGGAGCCGGCGTTCTGCCGGCGCCTCATCGCCCTCTACGAGGCCCAGGGCGGAGAGGAGAGCGGCTTCATGGTAACGGATGGGGCGCGCACGATCGGCCGGCTGGACCCCACCCACAAGGTCCGCCGCGACCTGCTGATCGAGGATGCCGAGGTCCAGGCCCAGCTCCGCGCCCGGATCCAGCGCTGCCTGGTGCCGGAGATCCAGAAGGCCTTCCAGTTCCGCTCCACCCGGATCGAGCGCTACATCGTCGCCTGCTACGACGCGGCCGAGGGCGGCCATTTCCGCGCGCACCGCGACAACACCACGCCCGGCACGGCGCATCGGCGCTTCGCCGTCACCATCAACCTGAATGACGACTTCGCGGGCGGCGAGCTCTGGTTCCCGGAATTCGGCCCGCGCCGCTACCGCCCGCCGATGGGCGGCGCCTGCGTCTTCTCCTGTTCGCTCCTGCATGAGGCGACGCCGGTGACACGCGGCTCGCGCTACGCCACCCTGCCCTTCCTCTACGACGAGGCGGCGGCTGCCCTGCGGGAGGCAAACCGCCACAGCCTCGCCCCAGAATCGGGCCTCGCGCGCACGGAAGCGTGACTCCAGGCGGGAGCGGCGAAACCGGAAGCATCCCTGGTGCGTCTGCCGAGTACTGTAAGCCCCCCGGAGAAACTGCATGAATTCCGACAGTCTCGTCGTTTGGCTCTTCGCCATGACCCTCATCGTCGGCGCCGCGCTTGGCGTCTGGCAATGGACCCGCACCAAGCAGGCCAAGCGCACCAACGAGCATTCCGTGGCGACGACGCCGGAGGCCGGGCCGCAGCCGAAGGCCTAGGCTCGCGGCAGCTCCTGCTCGACGAGCGTGGCGAAGTAGCTCGCCCCGATCGGCAGCAGGTCGTCGTTGAAGTCGTAGCGCGGATGGTGCACCGGCACCCCGCCGCGCTCGACACCCTTCTGCCCCATGAAGAGGAAGGCGCCCGGCCGCTCGAGGAGCATGAAGGAGAAGTCCCCGCCGCCCATCACCGGCGGCAGGTTGCGATGAACCTTGGCATCGCCGAGCACCCGCGCCGCGGCCCGTGCGGCGCGGGTGCTCTCCTCGGCATGGTTCACGGTCGCCGGGTATTTCCGCGTGTAGACCACCTCCGCCACCGCCTCATGCGCCGCGGCGGTGTTCTGCGCCACCACCGGGATCAGCCGCTCCATGTCGTCGCGCACCTCCGGCAGGAGCGTGCGCACCGTGCCGCCGAGTTCCGCCACCTCGGGGATGACATTCATCGCGCTGCCGGCATGGAATTGCGTGACGCTGATGACGGCGCTCTTCAGCGGGTCGACGCGCCGCGCCACCAGCGCCTGCAGCCCGACCACGATCTGCGCGCCCACCATCACCGGATCGATGGCGATGTGCGGCTTGGCGGCATGCCCGCCCAGGCCCCGCACGGTGATGGCGAGGCCGTCGGAGGCCGCCATGATCGGCCCCGTCCCCGCCGGGCCGGGAGGCAGGCCATGCCGCGCATCGCCCGCCCCGCGGCGCCTCGCTCAGCCGCGATGGCCGCGCGGGTCGATCTCGGCCTCGGTCGCGGCCCAGCCATGCGGCTGTCCATCGCCATAGACCACGGCCTTGTCGCGCCCGCCGCCGATCGCCTGGCCGATGCGCGCTTCCCGCGCCTGGCCGCCCGGCTGCGCGAGGTAGCTGGTATCGCGGCCGCCACCCTGAATGGTGGCAAGCGTGCCGCCGAGGATGGACTCCCGGGCGGCGTCGCCATAGGTGACCGCCGCCTCGGTGCCGCCGCCCGAGAGCATCGGCATCGCCCCGGCGGGCGCCAGCAGGGCCGTCGTGCTGAGGGACAGGCCAAGGACGGTGGCAAGCAGACTGGTACGGAACATCGACGCGTGACTTTCTCCCTCTCCGGCGCCGTGGTGGCCCCATGCCGCCATGGCCCGGAGTTAACGGCCGGATTAACTTCCGTACATTTTTTGGTTTCTTGGCCTCGCCCGATCTCGAACCGGCGCACAGGGCCGCGCGTTGCCTCGGCGTGACCTACTTCATGTTCGCCACCGGCATCGAGAACAGCAACCCGACCGTCGAGGGCGGGCGGGTGCGGCGCGACCAGATGGAGGAATGCGGCCACTACGCGCGCTGGCAGGAAGACCTGGCGCTGGTCGCGGAAACCGGCTGCGGCTTCCTCCGCATCGGCCCGCCCATCCATCGCACGCTGCTCGGCCCGGGCCGGCACGACTGGGACTATGCCGACATGGCCTTCGCCGAGCTGCGGCGGCTGCGCATCGTCCCCATCGTCGATCTTTGCCATTTCGGCCTGCCGGACTGGCTGGGGGACTTCCAGAACCCGGACTTCCCGGCGGCCTTCGCCGACTATGCGCGGGCCTTCGCCGAGCGCTTCCCCTGGGTGCAGCTCTATACGCCGGTCAACGAGATGTACATCACGGCGCTCTTCTCCGCCCGCTACGGCTGGTGGAACGAGCAGCTCTCGAGCGACCGCGGCTTCGTCACCGCGCTCAAGCATGTCGTCCGGGCCAACGTCCTGGCGATGGAGGCGATCCTCGAGGTGCGGCCCGATGCACTCTTCATCCAGAGCGAGTCGACGGAGTACTACCACGCCGACAGCCCGGCGGCGATCGGCCCCGCCGAGGTGAAGAATGCCGAGCGCTTCCTCTCGCTCGACCTCAACTACGGCATGCGCGTCTCCTCGGAGATGTACGAGTACCTCCTCGACAACGGCATGACGCGGGAGGAGTACCGCTTCTTCATGAAGCACCGGCTGAAGCGCTGGTGCATCATGGGCAACGACTACTACGTGACGAACGAGCACCTCGTCTCGCCCGATGGCGGCACGCGCGCCTCGGGCGAGATCTTCGGCTACGCCACCATCACCCGGCAATACCACGACCGCTACCGCATGCCAGTGATGCACACCGAAACCAACCTGATGGAGGGCCCGCGCGGCGACGAAGCCGAGCAATGGCTCTGGAAGCAATGGGCCAACGTGCTGCGCGTCAGGAATGACGGCATGCCGATCGTCGGCTTCACCTGGTTCTCGCTCATCGACCAGGTGGACTGGGACACGGCGCTGCGGGAGCGGAACGGGCGCGCCAACCCCTTGGGCCTCTACGACCTCGACCGCCGCATCCGTCGTGTCGGCACGGCCTACAAGAAGCTCATCGCCGACTGGCGCGACGTGCTGCCGGCGCAGAGCCTCTGCCTCCAGGTCCCGGTCCAGATGCTGCGGGACCGGGACGGCTGGCCGGAGGGTGAGGGCGTCTAGCTGTTTGATCCCGGGGTTTGATGGTGCAGTCTTCCAGCAGGCGTGGAAGGACGCGCTGTGGGCCAGGTTCACCATGGGAGCGCCACAACGACAGCGGCGGTCTGTCGAGCGATACAGCATAG